>Ga0181358_1000638_pt1 | contig 15587 bp, 7 predicted proteins | sample Fa13VDMM110SD_FD_130096 | JGI IMG/M metagenome (GOLD analysis project Ga0181358, IMG submission 130096) | Freshwater viral communities from Lake Michigan, USA - Fa13.VD.MM110.S.D | ecosystem: Environmental > Aquatic > Freshwater > Lake | place: USA: Michigan | collected 2013-09-24 | reverse complement strand
ATCCACGTTACCAACATTTGGAGATTCAACATTAAACAACTATGTTGATATTGCTTTTGGTTACAATGTGTTTGTGGCACTGGCCAATTCAGGCAATATAGCAGCCGTAGGTACATGGGACGGCACTGCACTTACTTGGCAGGGCACAATCATGGATGTGGTGGCAGATAGTTCTGCAAAAGATTGGGTCAGTGTGGCCTATGGTAATCGCAGATTTGTGGCCATCAGTAGCACAGGCGATGTTGCCTATAGTTTCGACGGATTAGTTTGGCTTGCAGCTACCATGCCATCACAGGACGGATCCACAGCGCATTATTGGCGTCAAATTAGATACGGACAAGGTGTATTTTTTGCTGTAGGTGATACCGGAAGTAGAACAGTGGGAGCTGATCCCACAGTTGGTCCAACAACATATGCAGCCACATCGTATGATGGCATAGTATGGACCAACAGAACCATGGCATCAGAACAAGAATGGGGTGTAGTGGCTTTTGGAAATCCCGATATCACTCTAGGAGACAGCACAGTATCAAATAGTCGACCAACCTGGATAGCAGCCCCAGCTACCAGCAGTGTTGTAGTCAACAAAATTTACACAGGCGCTAGAGCCTTGGGCAGAGTGGTGTTAGGTGGAATTGCTATAGGCACTATTAAAATTTGGGAACCAGGCAGTGGTTATGATTCAGACCCAACTTTGACTATCACAGATCCTAACAGTACCATTGGTGCAACGATCAGACCAAGACTAGCAGACGGTGTGCTGGCACAGCCTACATTTGTGAACAAAGGCAGTGCCTACAAAACCAGTACAACATCTATCACAGTGACTGGAGACGGGTTTGCAGATAAAACACCTGTGGGAAAATTTATTACGATAGACGGACTGTCTGTGATGCCAGGCCCCGGAGCACAACTTTACATTGGAGGTGCTTCTAGCTATCGTGTGGCAGTGATTGTTGGAATCAATGAAGAAACTTTAACTAATGGAACCATTAGATCAACATTTCAAATCAGCCCGTCCAGTACTTTAATTCAAGATTTACAACATAACATGGAAGTAATAATTCGTGAAAAATACAGTCAGGTTCGAATCACAGGTCATGATTTTCTTGATATAGGTACAGGAAATTTTATAGAAACCAATTATCCTGTGCTGTACAACGATTATGCTTACGCAGCAGCCCCAGAGCAAGAAGTGCAGAGTCTCAATGGTGGTCGAGTATTTTATACATCAACCGACCAAGATGGTAACTTCCGAGCAGGAGAACAATTTGCTGTAGAACAAAGCACTGGTATTATCACAATCAGTGCGGACTTTTTTGATCTTGCTGGTCTCACAGAATTAAGACTTTCGGGCATCAATGTTGGATCCACTGCTGTAATTAGAGAATTTTCGAAAGATCCTCTTTTCTTACAGAACTCAAATAGTATAATCCCCACACAACGAGCAGTGAGATCTTATCTAGCAAGTAGATTGAATATAGGAGGTGAAGACCTACTTACTCCTAGTGTAACAGCAGGTACAGTGAAAATTGGACCTGCAGCGATAGAAAGCACAGCAGGTCTAACAATTCAAGTGCCAGTGGTAGCTGATTTCTCTGGTAACGGAGCTGGCCTTGGTGCAGGTTATATTGCGCAAACCTTGTTTTACGGCAGTCGCTGAAAATATTATAAACATAAATATAGATACTGGAGTGTATAATGGCAGAATTTAAATTAGGTAGAATCAGATTTGTATGGAAGGCGGTATGGAGTACTGGCACCACATACTACAAAGACGATGTTGTGAGATTTGGCGGCAAGGTATATCTATGTCAAATTGGACACACAGCATCTGCTGATTTTAACACAGATCTAGACATAAATCCCACTAAATGGAATTTAATGAGCGATGGTCAACGTTGGAGAGACGAATGGACTGTTTCTACAACCTACGAAGAAGGTGATTTAGTCAAATACGGCGGCACCGTTTATATCTGTATTGACGGCCATGTTTCCGCTGCTACTGCTACTCTAGGACTAGAAAATAATTCTGGAGATTGGAATCAGTTTGTTGAAGGAACAGATTGGAAAAGCGCCTGGGCAATATCTACCAGATACAAACTCAATGACATTGTAAGATATGGTGGTATCAATTATATCTGCATCACCGGGCACACCAGTGCAGCAACTACAGCTTTGGGACTAGAAAATTCGTCAGCCAACTGGCAGGTATATTCACAAGGTCAAGAATATCTAGGATCTTGGACCGGACCTGACACACGTTATAAATTAAATGACGTAGTAAAATACGGTGCCGGTCTATGGATCTGCACCACACAACACAGCGCCGCCGCCGCGTTTGTAACAGATTCAGCAAATTGGGCACAATACGTCGAAGGCTTTGAATACGAAAGTACCTGGAGTGGCGCTACTGCATATCAGCCAGGTGATGTGGTAAAATACGGTGGCAATAATTATGTGTCAAAGACACAGCACACAAATTCAAATCCTCTAACAGGCACCGCCGATTGGGACCTGTTTGCAGAAGGACTGAGTTTTCAACAGTCTTGGGCAGGCGGAACTTCTTATAAAATAGGCGAAGTAGTCACACACGGTGGTAATAATTACATTGCCGTGGCAGACAGTCCATTTACACCGTATACAGTCACAGCAGCCACAGCATCAAACGATAGATTCACTATAGCTACCACCACAGGAATTGTGGTAGGAATGACTGTGAGATTTACGGGAACTACCTTTGGAGGAATTTTTCCTTCAGGCAGATATTATGTTAAAACTGTAGCTGCAGGTTATATCACAATTTCGACTACCAGTAGCGGCTCAACATTCAACATAACTGCAGATTCCGCAGGTGCAATGACAGCATCAGTTTCTGCCGAGCCGCCAAACACTGCATATTGGGCAGTGATTTCCACAGGAATGAACTGGAGAGGCACGTGGGCAGACGATGTAGAATACAATGCCGGCGACACAGTAAGGCACGTATCCAGTTCCTACATCTGTGTGTTACAACATAGATCAGATGGAGATGACGGATCCACGCTAGGAACAGAAGGTGGAGGTCAGTCACTTAGCCGTCCAGATTTAGATATAACAGGTACATACTGGAATTTAGTAGCAGCAGGTAGTGAAACTTCTGTGTTAACCACCACAGGCGATTTGGTATACTATGGTGGCGGTGGCCCTGTAAGATTGCCGGTAGGCACAGAAGGACAAGTACTGCGTGTGAGTTCGACACTTATCCCAGAATGGGTTACATGGGGTAACACCGATCAAGTGTACTATGTATCTACCACAGGTGAGGATCGTCCATATCCGGCCTGTGGTGCAACTATAGATAAACCTTGGGCCAGCATTAGATATGCCTGCGAACAGATAGATCGTGGCCCAAGAAATCCCAATGCACAACGTCTATTGGAGCTGAACAGAGCTTTTATTCAACGGGAAATTTCTGCTTGGATTCGCTATCAAATTACCAACAACATATCACCTTTTATCTCAGCTTTTGACTACGATGAATACAAATTTGAACGTGATGTGGGCTTTGTGGTAGATAGATTGATCTGGGACATTGGACACGGTGGAAATCTCAAGGTGAGAAGCATAGCTGTGGGATTTTTAGGCGACTATGGTGCACCGGGAGAATTTTCAGAGACAGTGGAAAACAGCAATTATGAATTGAATCCTGCTGAAGCCGACGAAAATATCGCTGCGTATGAACAGTTGAAACTGTTGGTTGCGGATGTATTGGCCAACGAAGTTCCCGCTGTTGAGTATCAGACTTTTGCGTTGGATTCAACAGCTGTAGTTGATCAATACATTGACGCAGACTATCCATCTGAAACCAATATTGTCAATACCACAGACGGTCTCATAGACATAGTGATTACCGCTATCACAGATCAAGACATAGACAATTTACCAGAAAGAATCGTACCTAACGCTACCGTCAATGTCAAGACCGGCACCTATAGAGAAGTACTACCGATTATTGTACCAGCTGAAACTGTGATTTTAGGCGACGAAGTAAGATCGTGCAACACAGGACCAATTGGCAGCATCATTGATGTCAGTGATGTGAAATATTCCATGGGCTCATTAACAAGGCTTGAGACTGTGTTGGGACAAATTATTTTAGGTACCAATGTGACTGAAAGCACAGGTAACACTGCCACTCAAAGTGCTGTGGTACCATTTGCCAGCACACCTGAAGAAACCGCAGTAAAACAGCTGATCAGAATGATACAGCATCAGATTGATTTTCGAGTTGGAACCACAGAAATGGTTAGTTCCGCTGACCCTACCGGATATAATTCCACATTCCTCTCAGGATTCGGTGATGCTAGAAAACTGTTGCGTGAAAACAAAGAATTTATCAAGGAAGAAATCACTGCTTATTTGAATCAGAATTACAGTTCATTGAAATTCAGCAGAACCAAATGCAAGAAAGATGTGGCATTTATCATAGATGCCATGGGCTATGACTTGACCTATGGCGGCGCCTGGGCCACGTTGGTAGCTGGCACAGCCTACTTTGACGGCGACAACAGTACTGCATTGCAGATTGACAGCACAGAAATCACTGCTACTGTAGCTGCCTATGGTAGACTAAAAACAGTGATCCAGCAGATCATCGCCAACACCACCGTCACAGTCTCCACTGGCAATACGGGTGTGCAATTCACTGATAGTACCAACTTGTCAGGTGGTTCGGCCGCCAATGCCACAGTGGGCGCCTTGGTAGATATCATCACCAACATCATTCAAGGTGACAGCACAGAAGGCAACACTCCTCAGATCAATGTGACTACCATAGCCACATTGAACACACTGACTTCTACCGCGCACGGATTAGCAGTAGGGGATGCAGTGGTTCCAAGAATCACTGCCAACGGATTGGTCAACGGCACAAAATATTGGGTGGTAACAGTAGGCTCTGTCGATACATTCCAACTTGCAGCCACATACGGTGGCGCAGTGCTGGCTTCATTTACTAACGGAGCTGGCCTCGACATTGATTTAGAAGTCATAGATTACCCCACAGCAACCAATGCAGTGACATCAACCACTGCACTGATCGCAGCTGCCGTGGCTCTAGATCTAGCACAGGAAACCATTGTTACTGCAGGCACTGCTTATATCACTGCCAACTATCCTACACTGGTCTATAACTCTGCAAAATGTGAACGAGACACAAGATTGATTCTTGAAGCAGTGATGTTTGACTTTATGTTCAACAGCAACTTCAAAACTAGAGAGGCTGCATATTCATATCTACGGGCCAATTCCAGCGATGTGTACACTTTGAATCAAAAGACCGCTACTCGTGCAGCATTCACTTATGTAAAAACGCTGGCAAAAGCTAACGTAGGTGGCAATGCCACTGCACAAGCTAGAATCGAAACACTGATGACACTGTTGGATGACGTGGTATTCGGTGCTACTAATGACGGATCGACCTGCCAGACTGAAATACGTGCAGCCGATTATGCTAGACTACAACTAGAACGTAACAGAGACTACATCGTGGCAGAAATCACTGCCTATGGTTCAGCCACATATACCACTACTGTGACCGCAGCCACAGCTGCCACAGATGTGTTTACCTGTTCTAGCACCAGTTGGATGCAGCGCGGTGCTCCAATAAGATTCACTGGCACAGTTTTTGGCGGTGTTAATACAACAACAACCTACTACATACAAAATGTGGTGAGTTCTACCACATTCAAGATTTCCACAACTAGAAATTCAAACACAGCGTTTGATATTGCCAGCGATGCTGCTGGTTCAATGACAGTGAACCTATATTATGCGGTGGGATCTTGCGAACGTGATGTAAATGAATATCTAAATGCTGTGAAATTTGACACGCAGTATCCGGGCAATTATCAATCAAGACTAGCAGCAAGATATTATGCCAACGCTGTACGAGGCAGTCTTGAAGAAGACATGTACTATCTGCGTAACGGCACAGGTGTTAGAAATCAAACACTTCAAGGCCTCACAGGTGATCTACTGGCACCAAATGCTTACGGTACTTCAAGAGTTAGTGCTGGTGCGTTTTGCTCACTTGATCCAGGATGGGGACCAGATGATTTCCGAACATGGATTATCAAGCGATCACCGTATGTACAGAACGTTACTACATTTGGTACAGCATGTATTGGTCAGAAAATCGACGGCGCATTACACAACGGCGGCAACGATTCCATAGTATCAAATGACTTCACACAGGTTGTATCAGACGGTATAGGAGCATGGATCACCAATAACGGTCGTGCTGAATTGGTGTCTGTGTTCTCATACTATGCGCACATAGCGTATCTTGCAGAAGCAGGCGGACGCATAAGAGCCACCAACGGCAACAACTCATATGGTGATTTTGGTTCCGTTGCCGAAGGATTTGATGTCAACGAAACACCTATACTCTGTCAGGTAGATAACAAGTCTTACACGGTAGATGTTGCATCAGTGCTCACAGACGGTGTGGATGAATTATACCAATTTGAATTTGACAATGCAGGAACAGATTACACCCAAGCTGATTACTCTGTAACAGGCAGCGGTTCAGGAATCAGTGTAGAACAAGACGATTTCCGTGATGGTGCAGTATTTCAGGTAAGACTGTTAGACAATGTAGATGATTCAGCCAGTGCTGCTGAAGTAGACGGTAATCTAGGCGGATCGGGATATGTATCTAATCAAAATACTGCTCAGTCAGGGACAACCACTCAATTAACTCTTGCTGCCACTGATGATGAAATCACAGGCGCTTATGTAGGTATGAAGCTGATTGTAACTTCGGGAGCTGGTGCAGGACAGGTTGGTATCGTTTCTGCTTTTACCTCAGGTACCAAAATAGCCACAGTGACCAAAGAAAGCACTGGTGGTGCAGGTTGGGATCATGTGGTGCCAGGAACTGCTATAGTAGCACCAGATGCTTCATCAACTTATATTGTAGAGCCAAGAGTTGCATTTACTTCACCAACCTATAGTTCTACTTCAAGAACATTAGGCACAGCTCAGAGTTATACCGACGCAACTTACGCTCCAACTTTTGCAGTATACTCGCCAATTTCAACTACCACCAGCGGCAGCGGCACTTCAGCAACATTCACTGTGGTAAGAAAAGGTGTAAAATATTCAGATGTTGTTATTTTCGCTGCAGGAACAGGATACGCAAGACTAGACACACTGACTATTGTTGGCACAAGCCTAGGAGGTGCTCCAAGCGCCAACGATGTTACTGTTACAGTAACAGCAGTTAACTCTACCACTGGGGCGATTACTGCATTTGAATTCACAGGTGTGGGCGCTGGTGGTAAATTTGTAGCAATAGCCAGTGGTTCAAGAACCACTAATACTTCTACCAACGGTACCACATGGAGTCAAAACTTGTTGGCATTGCCTAGCACTTCAGACTGGACCAGCATGGCTGCAGGTAAATTAACCACAGTGGAAACTGCAGGTGCATTTGTCATAGGCAGGTCATATGTTATCACATCACTAGGTAGCACGGTATTCACCAGCATAGGAGCTGCTTCAAATCTAGTCGGCACGTATTTTGTAGCAACAGGTGCTGGTTCAGGCACAGGTACAGCAACCCCGATTGCCAACCATTTGGTAGCAGTAAGTTCTAGTACCACAGTCAATGCATATTCAACAGACGGTGGAACAACATGGACTGCAGGTGGTGCATTACCAGGCGCTATGAGTGGACAAGCTGTTGACATTGCTTATGGCAATGTCAATGGAGCTGCACGTTGGGTAGTTCAAGGATTTGACGGAAACACATGTTATTCAACCAACGGTGGCGTATCATGGGTCGCAGGTGCTTCCAACAGCCAAGGCACCAGAATCGCTTATGGCCAAGGAGTATGGATAGCAGTCGCTGCTAGCTTTAACACCAGCTACTACAGCGCGGACGGCGGCGTGACATGGACTGCGGGCGGCACATTACCATCTAGCTCAGCATGGAGCGGCTTGGCCTATGGTGCTAACAAGTTTGTTGTAGTAGCGAGTGATGGCGCTGTGAATCCAGCATGGAGTGTGGACAAAGGCCTAACATGGAGTTCAACTGGTTCCAGCGGTTACATCGGATCAGGCACAACGACTCGTGCAAACTACGGACAGGGCGTTTTCGTAGTCACACAGAGCAGCAGCAACAACATGAGCAGTTCAGAAGACGGAGTTGTATGGACCACAAGAGCAATCACTCGTGCTTCAGGCACAGGTGCTTTAGAAGCGGTGCATGGCAACCCCAGCCAAACAAGCATATGGGCTATTATTCCTTCAGCATCAACCACAGCAGCATCAAGTGCCATACTTGGTGCCACTGCCAAGGCTCGTGCATTTGTTTCGGACTCAAAGATATTTGCTATCCGAGTCACAGATCCAGGATCAACCTATGCCTCAGCACCAACCATAACAATCACAGATCCCAATAATCTGTTCGAAGCACCTACTTCAGTAAGAATAGGCAACGGTGCATGTGCCAATGTCAGCTTTAAAAATAGAGGTGCAGGATTTGATTCTGCAATAGTAGAATTAGATACCGGAGATGGATACGGAGATAATTTCCAAAGCGGAAAATTCATAGGGGTAAAAAGACTCACTGGTGTTCCATCAGCAGGAGCCAATGTGGTATTTGCTACACAACCCAACACAGTATACAAACTGGTGCAGTTGTTGTCTCAAAGCGGCACCGTAGATGGAGATATAGGAGCATTTTTCCAAATTTCCCCTGACATGACTGTGTTTGATTCACCTGCAGACGCCACAGCAATAACCACACGTATACGTTACAGCCAAGTTAGATTAACCGGACATGACTTCCTTGACATAGGTACTGGTAATTTTGTAGAAACAAACTATCCAGGACTGCCTACACAGCCAGCAATTCAGGCCAACGAAGCTGTGGACAACAACGGCGGTCGAGTGTTTTATACATCCACTGACCAAGACGGTAACTTCCGAGTTGGTGAATTGTTTACCATAGAACAATCAACTGGTGTTGCAACACTAAATGCCGATGCGTTTAACATCGCAGGATTGGCAGAGCTGAGTCTAGGTAATATCACACTTGGCGGAAACTCTGCCACAATCACTGAATTTTCAACGGATCCATTCTTAACAGCAAATTCAGATAATGTGGTGTCAACACAACGTGCCATAAGATCTTATATATCTGCCCAGATTGGTGGTGGTGGCGCGGCGCTAAACGTCAACAGTTTGGTAGCTGGATTTATCAGTGTGTCAGGCACACAAATCACCACTACCACAGGCGGTACTATAAATATGAAAGCAGTATTTAACTTCCAAGCAGGTGTCAGGGGATATCCTGTTGCATGGAATTACTTTTTAAATAATTAACGGAGAAAAAAATGGCAACAGGAAGATTAGGCACAGCCAACATTACAACTACAGCTAACACTACAATATATACAGTACCATCAAGTACTTTTTCAGTGGTTTCGGTGAGTATCTGTAATCGCAACTCAAGTACAGCAGCAACTATAAAAGTGGCAGTTGCTAGCTCAGCATCACCCGGACTTGATGAATGGATCGAATACGATACTTCATTGGTGGCCAGTGGCGTAGTTGAAAGAACTGGTATAGTGATGAAAGCTACAGAAGTTTTAGTTGTTCAGGTATCCTCAGCTACTCCTACAGTGAGTGTAGTAGCCATGGGTATTGAAACATCAACAGCATAAGGAAAATAAAATGGGACGTAAAGTAAGCATTGGTGTTGTCGGTTCAGGTGGAGGCCTAGGTACTATTGTTGCCGGCGGCTCCGGTAATACTTTAACGACCGCAGTAACAAACCAGAATCTTGTCATAGACCCCAACGGCACTGGTATCACGCAGATAGTCGGAGCCACCCAGCTAAATGCACAATCAGAACTGCGACTAGCAGACTCTGACAGCAGCAACTATGTATCCTTTAGATCCGCAGCTACGGTAGCCGCAAATGTTACTTGGACGTTGCCTAACGCAGATGGAACTAATGGTTATGTTTTATCAACTAACGGAAGTGGAACATTAAGTTGGCTGAGTTTATCTTCAGCTGGTGTAGCTGTAACAGATTCAGGATCAACTGCAACAGTTCACTATCCAATATTTGCAACCAATTCTGGTAGTATATATACAACCGGTCAGGTTACTGCAATGAACAACAGAGCAAACTTGGCGTTTGTTCCAAGTACTGGTGAATTGTCAGCCACAGCATACCTTGCGGCCAACGTGTATGGCAGCGCATCGAACAGTGGTACACTGACTATAAGAGGCACAACTTCAGCTACCAAGGCTACAGCAAGTGTGTTAATGACAGACGCTGTTGCATCATCTAGTACTGCTACAGGTACACTGGTAGTGACTGGAGGAGTTGGAGTTAGTGGTCAACTAACAGCAGCAACACTGGTTGAAACTTCTAGTATTGCATTTAAAGAAAATATCAATCCTATTGAAAATGCTTTAGATTTAGTTTTAAAACTAGCAGGTGTTACATACGATCGTAAAGACAACAACGAACATGAAGCTGGATTGATTGCTGAAGATGTTTATAAAATTGCACCTGATTTAGTCAGCTTGGATTTAAACGGCAATCCATACGGTATTAAGTATACCAAGATAGGTGCATATTTAATTGAAGCAATCAAAACTATAAAAGCGGATATTGATCAGTTAAAAGGTAATAAGTAATGGCAACGTTAAAAAATGTTACAATTAGTGATACCGCAGCATTAACCGTAGCGAAAGGTACTCAGGCAGAACGTCCAACGATTGTTTCAAAAGTTCAATCATTTTCTAGTCCGGGGTCCTGGACTGCTCCAACGGGTGTTAGCAGTGTTGAAGTGCTGGTAGTAGCTGGCGGCGGTGGCACAGGATGGGATGTAGGAGGAGGTGGCGGTGGCGGTGGCGTATTGTACGCAGCTAGTTTTCCAGTATCCGCAGGAACACCGTATCCAATTTCAGTTGGATCTGGAGGAGCATCAGCTGGCAGTCCAGGCACAAAAGGCACCAACGGCGGCAATTCAACATTCAGCTCATTAACTGCTGTGGGTGGTGGTGGTGGTGGAGCATATCCAGGAAACGGTGGCGGATTGCCAGGCGGATCGGGTGGTGGTGGTGGTGATCAATTTGCTGATGGCGGAACAGGAACACAAAGTCCAAGCGGACCAGCAACTGGTTACGGATTCCCAGGTGGAAGAAGTGGTCAAGCATGGACTGGAGCAGGTGGCGGTGGCGCGGGTGGTGCAGGCGGCGGAGCAGGCGGCATTATGCGATATCAAGACACACGAGAAAGTAATTTAGCCGGCGGCGACGGCTCAATAGCATTGCCGGGCGGCTGGACTAACGGTTATCCGGGATCAGGCGGTTTTTATGAAGGTAATGCTGCGTTAGGCGGTCCAGGTCTAACATTTACCATTACTGGAACAGCAATTACCTATTCCGGCGGCGGCTGCGGAATGTCAGACGGTGGATTTATCCAGCCAACTAATCCCAACCCAGGCTGGGGTGCAAACGGTTCTGGCGAAGGCGGTACTTATTACTCAGCAAGTCCTGGTGTAGTTGTACTGCGTTGGAGAACTCCTGCCGATCCCGAAACCAGCGGATATGCAAGATTTAATACAACCACAGGTGCTATCGAATCCAACGAGGGCAGCGGATTTTCATCTTTGCAACAGATGGTTGATTCAAGAATTATTAGATTTACCGAAGTTGGATCGTTTACATGGACCGTTCCTGCAGGTGTTACCAGCGTACGAGTGCTGGTAGTTGCTGGTGGTGGCGGTGGATGCGAACGCCACGGAGGTGGTGGTGGTGGCGGTGGAATGTTAGAGCACTTTGGCTATCCAGTAACTCCCGGAGCAGGCATACCAGTTGTGGTAGGAGCAGGCGGAAAAGGACTTGCTAAACCAGCAGGCAACCCATATGGTAATCCAGGATATCAAGGATATCCAAGTAGATTTGGTGATATCATTACCTACGGTGGTGGTGGTGGATTCAGTGATGGATCAAATCAAGGCGATCCAAGAGCCACAGGCGGCGGCGTACAACTAGCCGGCGGTTCCGGAGGCGGCGGATCACACAACCCAGGTAACTCATCCGGAGTAGGTATTCCCGGTCAAGGATTCCCCGGCGGCGGCGCATCGACTTCAACCACCAATCGTGGCGGTACTGGCCCGTATCCAGGAACAGGTAATCCACACGCAGGCGGTGGTGGTGGCGGTGCTGGAGGTGCTGGCGAACCTTCACGTAGTAATAGTGAAGCAGGCAACGGTGGTCCGGGAAGAGCCAGTGATATTACTGGAAGTATCGTATTCTACGCAGGGGGTGGCGGCGGTAGTCAGCACAGCTCAACTTCTCAGGGAGGCACAGGCGGCATAGGAGGCGGTGGTGGCGGTGGCAACAACGGCCACCACACCCCAGGAACCAATGGTCTAGGAGGCGGTGGTGGCGGTGCTAACAACGATCCAGCACCAGTAGGCGGCTACGGCGGATCAGGTGTTGTTATTATTCGCTACTAAACTAGCAGAGATAAAAAAAAGGCACATTATGTGCCTTTTTTGTTGAGTAAAATTACTTAACGGATTCGTGTTAATTTAGCTAGTAATTCTTCATCAGTATCAAACGCCACATTGCGTGTGGTAAACATAACTTCGTAAGTGTCGTCTTGATCGGTATCGATGTATTCATATTCCATGTGTTCACGCATGGCATGATTACCTAGTAATCCCCATTTTAAAAGAAAATCTGGCAGGGAACCGTACCAGATATAAGCGTTCCAACTTGGATCCCATTTGGCTAGCAGCTCATCTTTCTTAGATAACACTGGTGCATTATTTTGTATGGGTTGATTTTCTATATCAGGCATTTGTATCTCCTTATTGAATTATTTAGTTTCTCGAATAACTGAAATCATCATTTTATGAGAAATTTCTTGAGTTTCCTTTAAAAATTCTTTTTCATGTTGAATTAAATTATCGGCATTTTTTTTAATTTCTGGGTGTAACATTTCATATTCTTGTTTGATAGATTCTTGATTGAAAAGTCCTAGACCATGCATAACAACAATAAAATTAGATTCTGCAAACAAAGAGTACAAAGAAGAACCGCTAAAATCTTCCTTGATGGGTAATTTGTTGCGCCACATGTCTAACTTAGATTGCAAGCTATCTGGCAATTCAAGATGCTGTATATCTTTCCAAAATTGACTGTTATCTTTCTTTACTATGTAGTGTAGCACAATAAAGTCTCTGATATTTTCCATAATGCTTGTGAACGAGTTGTTATAGCTATCAATAACGTGTTCGTCATAATTAAACAATTTGTGCATTAAAATAAACGACTGTTGAATTGAAGTTCCGATACTTGTAGCTTCCATTGGTTCGACAAAACTTCCACTAAGTCCAATAGCTACACAATTTTTAATCCACACTCGATCCACAGCACCCGGATCAAATTTAAATTCTTTACCTATTTCAATTTCGTGTCCAAGATGTGCTTCGGCTTCTGCTTGAGCTTGTTCTTTGGTAATATAATCGCTGTCATAGATATAGCCATTTCCGCCACGTCCCCATACAGGTATTCTAAACATCCATCCGTAATCCATGGCTTTTGCCAATGTCCACATGTTGTAGTTTTCTGTGTCTGGTGTTGGGAAAGCTATAGCAGCTTTCATTTTAAGATATTTTCCATAGCTGACCCATTTGGCCCCTAATTTATTCATTAGTATTCGTCTAAACCCAGTGCTATCGATATAAAAGTCATAGGAGTAGTCTTGTAACACACCTTTTAAAACATCGATTTCACCTTGTGCATTTAGTGTAACATCATTAATCTCGTCATCGATAAAATTGATGCCAATGCCTTTGCCAACATTTGTTAAAAAATCATTCAATTTATGGGTGTTAAAATGGTATTGGCTAGCTGGTGATTCTTTGGGATTATTTAAAAACCAGGTGTTGACATGATTACGCCAGTATCGTTCAGTTGACATCTCGATAGGAGGTACTCCAGCAGCAATTTGCCTTGCATAAACATGTTTGTATTGACTTGCTCTATTATCATAAGGAACTTGAACGCTGTGCATATACGGTTCGGGAGTCCAATCACGGAACATAATACCAATTTTATAAGTGGCATCACATTCTTTGATTAATGTGTACTGATCGATTCCCATAAAATCCATAAACTCTTTCCAGTGCTCGGTTGATCCTTCACCTACACCAATTATGCCAATATTTTTAGAACAGATCAGATCAACCTGTAAATTTGGAAATCGTCTTTTTAATACCAATGCTGAAATCAAGCCGGCAGTTCCACCACCCACAACTGCTAATTTTTTAATATTTTTCATATAAAACTATACCATCCTGTAACTATGTATTTTTCTTCGGTAGGACTTGTAATGCCTCTGTGCGTATGAGTCCAATCAGCTGGCCAAATCAATGTTTTTCCTTGTTCAGCTGAAGTCGTTAATTTTTGGTGAAAGAACTCCGTTCCACCGCCGTCTTTTACTGTGTTCAAATAAGTCATAAACACCAAATGTCGTAAACTATTTATGGGGTCGGGTGACCCTCTTTCTGTGTGATAAATTATATAGCCTTCTCCGGGCCGGTAATATTGAATTTTAACTTGTTCTGTTATAGTAAAGCCACTATACGAATTACAGTAAGGATATGTTTTTATATAGCTTCCTAATACAGATTGTAATTCTTGTCTAAAATTTGTTAACTCTTCATCAAAAATACTGTATCTACATTCGGTACTGGATTTTTCTTTAGAATTAATAATACCGTCAACAGTACCGCACCACACAGTTCCTGCATTCTTTTCTACAGAGTTATTAAATAATTCAATTAAATTTTGGCATGTTTTACCAGAAATGAACTCTTGCCCAATAAATGTTTCCATACAATTAGTTAGCAATTTATAGGGTCCCTGATGGAATAGTTGGCTAAATAATACAGAACGATCGATTTGAGGGATAACTTCATATGGCAATATTAAAAAATACAACAATTGACGATACTGGGTTTATTACCCTTCCAAAAGGTACTACTGCTCAACGCGGAATAACTACATTCACGGCGCCGGGATCTTGGACTGCTCCAACAGGCGTTACTAGTGTACAGGTTATGGTAGTAGGTGGCGGCGGCGCCGGCGGTCAAGATAATGCAGGAGGAGGTGGAGGTGGAGGAGTTGTATTCCACGCAAGTTTTCCAGTAACCCCTGGAAATAGTTATCCAGTAGCAGTGGGTGCTGGTGGAGTTCGACCGACCTCCGCAGGAGCAGTTCCTGGAGCCCAATCGTCTTTTAGTACACTTATTGCGTTAGGCGGTGGCGGTGGTGGTGGCAGTGCAAGTGGCGCTGCAGGCAATGGTGGATCAGGTGGCGGCGGCGGTAACGGAGCAACTGCTGGTACAGCATCTCAACCTGGACAGTCTAATCCCGGTGCAAGTGCTAACGCAGGATTTGCTGGTGAAGCAGCTGCCAGCGGATACGGAGCAGGCGGGGGCGGAGCGGGTGAAGCAGGCGGAACTCGAGGACCAGCAGTTGGTGGAAATGGTCTAAGATAT
>Ga0181358_1000637_pt1 | contig 15594 bp, 14 predicted proteins | sample Fa13VDMM110SD_FD_130096 | JGI IMG/M metagenome (GOLD analysis project Ga0181358, IMG submission 130096) | Freshwater viral communities from Lake Michigan, USA - Fa13.VD.MM110.S.D | ecosystem: Environmental > Aquatic > Freshwater > Lake | place: USA: Michigan | collected 2013-09-24 | reverse complement strand
CAAAACAAAGGCTGGCATAATGCTATGGCCGATGTACAAATGACTATGGATATACTATATAATATTATCAACTATGTGAGAAAAGCATCTAAAAGAGCAAAAGTTGATTTTTCTTCAACAAAACAGTTTAATGCTACTGCTGGTGATCCATACTTTACAATGCGTAAGAAATAAAAACTATGAAACTACAAGAAACAAAACAAATATTCAATAATTGGAATAACTATAATTCTATAATTACAGAAGTAACCGAAGATGAATTATTGCTTGTTCAAGCAGCAGTAGATAAAGCAACAAACAATCCTTCTGTTCTTCCCTTTAATGATCAATTTGAAGGCAAATTAAGAACAGTAGTCAATATTGCTTATAACCCTTATACTGATCCGGGTACAATTTCAACTATGTTGAATACATTAGTTACTGCTGGTTGGAAAGTAGATTTAAATTCTGGTATTGCTTCAAAACAATTTGAAAAAGAGTTTGAAGGTGTAAATCGTGTTCAAACCCGTCAAATGAAAGTAAATGCAATTTGGACTTCACTTTCCGATTTACTAATTAAATATCAAAAAGAATTTGATGCTGCTGATGATATACTAAACGTTCTCGAAAGTCCCGAGCTTGATAGGTTACAAAGCCAAGTTCTTACTCTTATGGGAAAAGAAGTAGGAACTTATTTTATTAGTGTCGATATTAAAAAGGTATTGCCACAAATTCAATCTTATATAAAAACTTGGCAGGAACAAGCAGCAAGAATAAAAGGTAAAATAGATAATAAATCATTATTATCTGTTGTAATGTCTCGTCATCCTGTCGATGTTTTCAGAATGTCTGATTTTGCAAATATTACATCTTGTCATGCTCCACCTTCAACTCCTACCGGGCCATATAGAGGTGGCGGAAGCTACTATAAATGTGCTGTTGCAGAAGCCCGTGATGGTGGTGCTATTTCCTTTCTTGTAAATACAAAAGATATAGAAGGAATAGATTTAGAACAAAAAGACATATTCACAGATAAAACAAGAGGGTTTAGCGGTGTAAATCCCGTAGGAAGACTTCGATTAAGAGCCATAGTAAACAAGGAAGCCAATATTTCATTAGCAATTCCAGAAGAACGATTGTATGGAGAGGATATTGTTGGTTTCCGTGAAACTGTAACCAATTGGGCAATATCCTCACAAGCTTCACAATTCCAAAAAGCCATTTCTTTGGCAAAGGGTGGAGTATTAGATTTAGATAAATTTGAAAGACTTGGTGGCGATTATGAAGATCATACCATAGATAATTTATTCTCCAAACTTATCTCTAAGGTTCCAGCCCTATCAAACATTAGAACAAAAGGTAGAATACCATTTAATGCTGCTCAACAAAAAGAAACAAATATTGAGCTTGGTATACAAGAAGATTTAGAAGTTTTAGCAGATGCAGTTATTATTGAATTTAATGAAACAAGCGCACGCAATAATCTCAACTTACGTTGTGCTGATAATTGGTATGTAGAAAATAATACCGTAGTTCCAGAAGTATATTTTATCTACACAATTGACCAAACAAAAACAAAATCAGGTTGGGTTGATAAACTTTCTAAATTAAGACAATATTTCGTATCAGAGTTTGAGGATTACGCACTTGAAAAATATTGTAGTGCAAGTCCCTTGTTTGCGCTTTCACCATTAAATTTTAATAAAGAGTCGGAGTTAAAATTTCCCATTGACGAAATGAGTTTTTCAGAGGATGGTCAGGGAATCACAAGTATTGAAATTTTGGAACAAGTTTTGTTTGATATGAAAGTTGAAACTTATAAAAAGCAATCAGTATTAAATCAGATCATAGATAATTTTTTAACCAGAGAAGGTGTGTATGAAGGTGGAGTGGTATCCATGTTCAATAACGATATTCTAACTGGCGAAATAACTTCTGATTGGCAATTAAATGCGATAGAAGAAGTTACAGAATCAACTTCAGTAGAAGCAGAATTATCTATTGTTATTGAATACAGTGAACTTGGATTAGATGGGAGACAAGCAAATAAAGTTATAAAACAAAAATTGATAAATAAAATTGCATTAAATCTTCAAGAACAATTCAAAATATCAAAAAATCCACATTTTTATTTTGATATTATATGGGATCTTGAAATCGAAGAGTTGTTAATATTCTTGAAAATTGATATTGGTCGCAGCCTTCCTGACTCAATCTCAAAAAATATAATTAATATGATACAGGTACAATCTGATGAAATTAAAACCCGAATCGTTGAAATTATTATAAAAAATCTTGGTACTCAACCCGTAACTCCTATGACTGAATCAAAGAAAATTAAGTTCAAAACAAATATTGAACAATTCAAATACGTTACAAATAAATGGAAAAACTTTCTCATATAGACCCTTGACGGTAGCTATCCAGCAAGATATATTAGTAGGAAATGAGGTTTGAATGTCTGTCGATAAAGACAACTTTTCGTTCTTTGGAAAAGCCTTCCAAGAAAATCTATGTCAACTTATCCTGTTAGATCGTCCGTTTGCCGATCAGGTCAAAGAAGTGCTTGTAATTGAGTTTCTTGAACTTAAATACCTTCAAGTATTTGTTCAGAAGATCTTTGATTATAAAGAAAAATACAAAGTCCATCCAACATATGATATTATGACTACGCTTCTTCGTTCTGGTCTTGAAGATCAAAACGAAACAATCCAGAAGCAAGTCCGTGATTACTTTGCTCGTATCCAAGACAAAGAACCAGAAGGTTCACAATTTGTCAAAGAAACTTCTCTTGATTTTTGTAAAAAGCAAAAGCTAAAAGAAGCAATGTTAAAATCAGTAAAGCTTCTTCAAAGCTCGTCTTTTGATGAAATCTCAAAGACTATCAATGATGCATTGAGATTGGGTTCCTCTACCGATTTTGGATATGATTATCTTGTGGATTTTGAAAAGAGATTCTTGATCAAAACAAGAAATCCTATTACTACGGGTTGGGATGAGATTGATCTAACTTGTAAAGGTGGTCTTGGTGCTGGTGAACTTGGAGTGGTTATTGCACCAACGGGTGCTGGTAAATCAATGGTTCTTGTTCATCTTGGTACACAAGCACTCAAACTTGGCAAAACGGTAATCCACTATACACTGGAGCTTGCAGATTCAGTTGTAGCTTCAAGATACGATAGTTGTATCACGGGTATTGAACTTTCTGATTTGTATTCTTTCAAGGAACAAATCTTTGAAACAGTAAAGAATCTTGAAGGTAAACTAATCGTAAAAGAATATCCTACAAAATCTGCTTCTACAAATACAATTAAGATGCATCTTGAAAAACTAAAAATGCGTGGCATCGTACCAGAATTGATTATTGTGGATTACGGTGATTTATTAAAACCTATTTCTATTCAAAGAGAGAAGAGACAAGATTTAGAGACTATTTATGAAGAGTTACGAGGTATAGCACAAGAAAATAACTGTCCAGTATGGACTGCATCACAAACCAATCGTTCTGGTTTGAATGCCGAAGTTATTACTATGGAATCAATTTCAGAAGCATTCAACAAGTGCTTTGTTGCTGATTTTATTTTTTCTGTTTCAAGAACTATTGAGGATAAAACTACTAATAGTGGCAGAATCTTTGTTGCAAAAAACCGTAATGGCCCAGATGGAATAGTATTCCCAATTCATATGGATACCAGTAGTGTCAAGATCAAAGTTCTTCAATCAAATGGAGAAAGTGCATCAGACATTATGGTAAAATCCTCGAAAGAACAAGAACAAAACTTAAAACAAAAATATGCAAATTTCAAACGCAAAACAAAAACGGAGCTACCAGATGTATAATAAACAACAAGTATTAGAAGAAAGCCTAACTTATTTTCAAGGTGATGAATTAGCTGCTAATGTATTCATGACAAAGTATGCACTTAAAACAAAGCAGGGAGAATATTTAGAAAAGTCTCCAGAACAAATGCACCAAAGATTGGCAAAGGAATTTGCTCGTATCGAAAAGAAGTTCGGTGGAATAGGTGAAATGGACTATGAAACAATATATAACGATATAGCAGATTTTGCTTGCATTGTTCCACAAGGTTCACCAATGTTTGGTATTGGTAACGACCTTGTTGTTGCTTCTTTATCTAATTGTGTTGTTGTAGCTTCTCCAGAGGATAATGTCTCTTCGATTATTGATTCTGGAAAACATCTTGCAAACTTATTCAAACGTCGTTGTGGAGTTGGCATCGATATTTCTCAGCTACGTCCAGAAGGAACTATTGTAAACAATTCTGCTGGAACTACAACCGGTGCTTGGTCATTTGCCGATTTCTATTCGTATGTTTGTCGTATGATAGGACAGAATGGCCGCAGAGGTGCTCTAATGATTTCTATTGACATTAGACACCCAGACGTTATTAACTTTATCAATATGAAACACGATCTAACCAAGGTGACCGGTGCAAACATTTCAGTCAAAATTTCAGATGATTTTATGGAAGCTGTGGAACAAGATACAGAATTTACTCTTAAATTTCCTGTTGATTCCACTAATCCTACTTATACTAAAAATATTAGAGCCAGAGACTTATGGAAGAATATTGTCGATTCCGCTACGAAAACGGCGGAACCGGGACTTCTAATGTGGGGTAATATTGAAAAATATTTACCAGCAGAAAGCTACAAAGATGTAGGTTTCAAGACTATTACAACCAACCCTTGTGGAGAAATTCCGCTTTCTGCATATGATTCTTGTCGTCTTATCTCAATTAATCTCGTATCATTTGTACAAAACCAATTCAAAGATAATTCTTTTTTTGATTTTGACTATTTTGCAGCAGTAACAAAACGTGCTATGCGTTTATCTGATGATCTTATTGAACTTGAACTTGAAAAACTTTCCAGAATTATTGATGCAGCAGATATGCCAGATGAAAAGCAACTTTGGCAGAACCTCTACAATGCCTGTTACAAGGGTCGTAGGACAGGTCTTGGAACGCATGGACTCGCAGACGCATTAGCTTGCTTGAAGGTGTCCTATGACTCGCCAGAGGCTCTTGTAATGATTGATAGGATATATTCAACTCTCAAAGAGAGTGCTTATGGCGAATCTTGTTCACTTGCACAACAACGTGGTTCCTTCCCTGTGTTCGATTGGGAACTTGAAAAAGATAATGAATTTATAAAATCTTTATCAGCAGAAACACAACTGGCAATAAAGACCCTTGGACGTAGAAATATTAGTATTCTGACTAATGCTCCAACTGGCTCTGTTTCTATTATGTCACAGACATCTTCTGGTATTGAACCAGTATTTAGAAATAGTTATATCCGTCGTCGTAAACTTTCTCATAATGAGCAAAATCAAGCTGCTGCATTTGTAGATTCTGTTGGAGATAAATGGGCAGAATATAAGGTTTACCATCATAATGTGAGTCAGTACCTGTCTCATTACAAGACAGATATTATCCCAGAATTCTTTACAGAATCAAATAAGATAGATTGGAAGAAAAGAATCCAAATTCAATCAATAATCCAGAAGCATATTGATCATTCTATTTCTTCTACTATCAATCTGCCAAAGGGAACATCTTCCGAGGTTGTTTCTGAACTTTATCAACTTGGATGGAAGTTGGGTCTAAAAGGAGTTACTGTCTATGTAGACGGTTCCCGTGATGGAGTATTAATTACTGAATCCGAAGTTAATACCTTTCCTCAAAATAATGCTCCAAAACGTCCTTTGGGACTTGATTGTGATATTCACAACCTTACAATAAAAGGTGAAAAGTGGACAATCCTAATTGGACTTATGGACGGTAAACCATACGAAATCATTGGTGGAACAAACAAGATTGTTGATCTTCCAAAAACAGCAAAAAAAGGTAAGATTGTAAAAAATATTATTTCCAAGAGCAAAGCTCGCTATGATTTGGTAGTAGACGACTTGGTAATCAAAGATATTGTGAATGTATTTGATAATGCAAACTATTCAGCATTTACAAGATTACTTTCTCTTTCTCTTCGCCACGGAGCAAAGATGAACTATGTTGTTGAACAACTACAAAAAGATGAAACTTCTGATATGTTCTCTTTTGCACGTTGTATCGCAAGAGTTCTAAAGCAGTATGTAATAGATGGAACCAAAGCAACCGGTCAGAAAACTTGCCCAGATTGTAATTCAACTTCTTTGATTTATCAAGATGGTTGTATTTCCTGTTCAGATTGCTCTTGGACAAAATGTTCATAATTTTTAGTATACTTGCTTGACAGATAACCTCCACTTGGATATATTATATATGTGAATGGAGGTCATCATGCAAAAGTGCAATGATTTTGTAACAAAGCAATATCAAGAAAGTAAATGTAACCTTTCTGATCCAAATAGTAGGACGGATTTTTGGCTTGTAACCAGAATTGAAGCCAAGTCAAATGGTATGATATGCTTGGACTTTTATTGCAAACATTGTAATAAAAGAACTTTTAGCTTTCTTACCCAAGAAGAATATGCAGCAAATAGACGAATTTTAGGAGTTTAGTATGTATTATTTATCACCCCGCAACAAATATGTTCTCGTTGAACATTTAAGTGAAAGAGCAACTTTAAATCGTGCTTTTGTCTTACCAACCTCGTACAAAGAGGACACCCTTCATCACAAGGTAATGAGAGTGATTGAAGATTCAACGGGTAACTATGAACCAGAATGTCTTATTTTAGTCCCAACTCACAGTATAGAAGCAATTGAAATTGATAAACAAAAGTATTTTATTGTTCCAGAAAATCACATCATTGCGCTAGTTACTGAAATGGAGAATAAAATATGAATATCAATGAATTAAGAGCACTTGTCAAACAAACAATAAAAGAATCCTCACTTTCCAGAGTGCATCAGCATATTTCCCAACATGAATGTGCTATTATTACTGCATTTAGAGGGGATGCTACTGATGGTGCAATGTGCAATGGCAGGGTTGCCCCTTCTTCATATCAGAGTGATACTCAATCGACTGAGGATATTAATAAACTAAATAACCGTGATCTGAAAGCAAAACTCTTATCTTATGGGTATGGTGTTACAGCCGTTGATGGTACATATGTTGAAGATTTTGGTACTGAAATTGCTAATGAAGTGAAAGAAGATTCTTTATTTGTTGTCAATCTTTCTGATGATCCAAGTTTTGCTCAGCATATTCAATCGTTAGGGCAACGTTATTGTCAAGACTCAGTAATGATTATTCCACAAGGGGGAAAAGAAGCTTATTTTATTGGTACTAATATGTCAGAATTCCCCGGCTTTGAGCAAACTTCTATCATTGGGGATATCACTTATGGTCGTGAATCACAATTTATGACCAAGGTTGGCAATCGTCCTATGACTACCAATCTTGATGAGAACTTGCAAACTTATGACAAGTTGCCAAGACTCCAGAAAATTGCTGTTAGTGCGATTGCTAAAAAAATCAAATAAAATATTTCTTACACATAACACTTGACTGTCAATGGGTTTTATGATATCTTACTTGGCATAGAAGAGAGTGTCTTGAATAAAAAGAAGCTAATATAATAGCCAGATAGATTTTATTTCTATCTGGCATTGTATAATAATGATTGTATTTCAATAATTAAACAACTACTCACACAAATGGAAAAATAATGTCTAATGAATTATCGAAAGAAGACCACATCGTAAACTACATCAAGTCGATTGCAAGTCTTGAAGAGGCAATGCTCCCCTACCGTGAACAACGTAAGGATCTACGCAAGTCTTATGTCGAAAATAGTTGGCTTGAAAAGGAAGATATCAAACTTGCTGTTCGTGCTTATCGTCTTATGAAACAAGATGTTGATTTTGATGAACTACGCCAAGCTTATCGTACCATCAAAAACCAAAAGAATACCATTGGTATTGTTGTTGAAGACGAAGAAGAGTAAACTATGCAAAATAGTGTTGAATTAATAGGGTTTTACGGGAACGATAAAACCCATGCTTTGTCAGCTTGGACAAGTATTGAAAGAGAGCTTACTAATGAAAAGTCTATGAGAATAGGCAAGATGTTAGAAATGCTTGCTTGTGACGGTCATATGACCCCATTTGAGAAATCATCTCTGCATTTTCTCATTACTACAGACATTGCAACTCATATTCAGCTTCTGAAACACAGAATCGGAGTAAACATCAATGCAGAATCTGCAAGGTATAAAGAGTTTAAAATTGATAAGTTCTATATACCAAATGATTGGCCCGAAACTGAAAAGCAAGATCTAAAAAATCATATTGAAGAATCATTTCTAAAATATCATGCTTGTATCGAAAAGCTTGTTTCACAGGGTATTTCACGCAAGAGAGCAAAAGAATCAGCAAGGTTTTATTTACCATATGGGATTCAAATCACTTGTGACATTATGTTCAATTGGCGTTCATTTGCACATTTTCAGAAGCTTCGTAATGAAGAGCACGCACAAATAGAAATCCAAGAAATAGCACAAAAAATGCTTGCGCTTGTTGAAGAAACAAATCAATTTCCATTTACTATTAATGCAATGCGTGTAGCCAATTTGTTACCTAAACAATAGTGTATGCGAGATATAGTCCATAAATATGACCAAGTGGTATTTGGTTCTAATTTGCACGCTTTGATGTATGCTTATGTGAACCAAATACCACTCTTTTATTGTTCTACAAACAGACCAAAGATATTTGAATTTTTTGATAATACCTTTGAGTTTGCAAATATTGCAAATATAAATACTCTTATCAAGAACAAGAAAGATTATAACTTTGGTATGAGAAAACTGGAACTCTGGAAAAGACTTTCATTTGTTCTTGCATATGATGGTTTGATGCCACTTGGGAATGGAATACAATTTGCAAGGTTAGATGATAATCTGCTGAAAATAACAACAAACAACTCCAGATTACTTCGAATCTCTTTCAACAAAATGTTCTTGTTCAATGAAGATATATCAGGGCTACCTCAACAAATAAAATTGAACAATAAAGGTAAAGTATACGATTACTTAAACTTTATGCATTTGCATGAAAAAAAGACAATGTTGATTGAATCAAAAACCAATTTAGTAAATAGACTTTGGATTCATAACAAAAAAGCAATTGCAATATCAAATGTGCAGGATATTACAGAAGATTTACCAGATTATGCAGTAAAGATGAAGATCCTTGATATAGGAAAACAGTATGATATTAAGGGAAAACAAAATGGTATTTATCATTATCGCAAAGAACTTAAAATCCCCAGATTCAAAAAATTAGATTTTAGATTTTATGATCGAACCTTTATAAAAGACAAGCTAAATACTTACGAAAATAGTGATGATTTGCATTTTATTGATTCGACACCAGAACTGGAAACAGAACTACTAAACAAACTAACCACAAGCAGAACATGGAACCTACTAACGACATAGATTTTCCCTCTCCCACCGGGCCTTATAACGTTGCAGGTATCATACCACTTGCAGGTTATGAGAATCAATATGGGACAATCTGGCCTGATTACATAAATCCAATTGGTCAAGGATTTTTTCCTATACATAAATCAGTTATGGAGTGTGCTTTTGCTGGTTGCGATACAATTTGGGTTGTATGTAACGGAGATTTTACCCCATTGGTCAAGAAGTATATTGGAGAATCAGTTGTAGACCCAATCTCTTATCAGGATTATTACATCACCAAAAGTGGAGCACGAAGGTATAAAAGAAAAACAATTCCTATTATGTATATGTCTATGCACAATAAACATCTTGCAAACTGTAATGTTCCATTTAGTGCTCTCTATGGTGCTCACATGATCAAGAAAATTGCCAATAGAATGTCCAAGTGGAATAAGCCAGATAAATACTTTGTTAGCTTTACAAACCACATATACAATATGGATGCTTTATATCCGGTTAGAAAGAACATTAAATCACCAAACCCATTTTTTGTATCCCACAATACCAAAACAGTTCTTGATGGAGTTTATTCCTCTTTTACGTTTGACAACGATGATTTGAATGTTATATTAAGGTTCAACAAATTGAAACGCAATCATCCAATCCAAGAAGTTTTTTCCGGCATGGACACACAAGACAGTTTCATTTGTGAACCAAAATACTCATTTGACATAAAAACTTGGGCAGGGCTGCGTGAATACTTGGGTTCCCCCGATACAGAAAATCACAAAGTTATGAATTCTATTTTTTCAGATTTTAAATTTAAACCTTTATACAGAGAGACTAAAAATGTCATTGTTTGATACGATTGAAATTGCAACATCCGTGAAGAATGGCCCACGTTCTGGTGAATACCAAACCAAAGATCTTGATAATTGCATGGATACTTATATGCTACACAATGATCGACTTTATAAGAGACTAATCAAGTATACAGTAGTTCCAACGGAACAGAGGAAACATCCTTTGTTGGGTAGCCTGATTCCAACATTTATTGGACTTGCCGACACCGACTATCACGGTTATATTACTATGTATAGTGCCGATTCAACTTGGAAAATTAAGTTTACCGATGGAGAGTTGGTCGGATCTGAATTGATTGAATTCTTTGCAAATGATCCCGATAGGGAAGATTCTTTACAAGATTGCAAAGTGGATTGTGAAAATCAAGACGATGATAATGAAACTTATGAATTTAACTACAACAATTGGGAATACAACAATGAATAATACAACTGCCATTCCGTTCGTAAACTTACATAGTCATACTGGCCCCGGATCTATCTTTGATGCATTAGGATTTCCAGCAGAACATATGAATTTTTGTTATGAAAATGGTGGTGATGCAATGGCTATCACCGATCATGGCAATATGAATTCTTTGGCTTATCAAGTCCTTCATGCAAAGAAAATGCACAAGGAAGGTAAGATTTTCAAGCCAATTTTTGGGATTGAAGCTTATTTCATTCCTTCACTTCAAGATTGGAAGTTGGAATACGAAAAGCAACAATCGCAGAAAAAGAAGAAAGATGATGAATCTGTAACTGCAACCAATGTTGAGGATGAAGGAGCTTCAAAGAAAGAAATCAAATCTCTTTTGAATCGTCGTAGGCATCTTGTGTTGCTTGCACAGAATCAAGAAGGTTTGAACAATCTTTTCAAGCTTATTTCCGAAAGCTATAAGACTGAAAACTTTTATCGTTTTCCTCGTATCGATTATGAATTACTACAAAAGTATAATAAAGGCATCATTGCAAGTTCGGCTTGCCTTGGTGGAATTTATGCAGGTTGTTATTGGGAAAACAAGGATAAAGGTGAAGAAGCCATTCTTGCTTCTTTCCGTGAAGCAACCAAGAAAATGATGTCTATCTTTGGTGATCGCTGGTATGGCGAACTTCAATGGAACAATATTAAAGAGCAACATGAACTAAACAAATACATTCTTCGCATGAAAGATGAATTTGGTATTGGCATTGTTTCTACTGCTGATTCTCATTATCCCAATCCAAATGCATGGAAAGATCGTGAATTGTATAAACGTCTTGGTTGGATGGGTAAGGGAAAACCCGATTGGGCAGAAGGACAAAGTGAACTTCCTGTTGGTGTCGATGAAATTGGATATGAATTATATCCAAAGAATGGACAACAAATGTGGGATTCTTATAACAAGTATTCAGAATCTTGTGGGTATTCTTATGATGATAAGATCGTGCTGGAAAGCTTGACTAACACTTACAAGATTGCTCACGAACGAATTGATGCATTCTTACCAGATACTACTGTTCGTTTGCCCAACTTTGTTGTTCCTGCTGGTACAACTGCTGGTGGAACACTTTCACAATATGCGTTTGAAGGTTTACGTTTATTGAACTTTCATGAGAATAAAACTTATATCGAGAGAGTTGAACAAGAGCTTGCGATTATTGAAGAACGTGGATTTAGCAAATACTTTCTTACAATGAAAGCAATTTCTGATCGTGCTCAACAAATTCAACTTGTTGGCCCCGGTAGAGGTTCTGCGGCAGGTTCACTTGTATCCTATGTTCTTGGAATTACCCAAGTAGATCCAATCAAACATGGACTCTTGTTTGAACGTTTCATGACCAAGAATCAAGAAGGATTTCCAGATATCGATTATGACGTATCAGATCCAATGCTTCTAAAGGATATTCTCATCAAAGAATGGGGTGATACTACTGTTGTTCCTATCAGTAACTGGAATACTCTTCAACTCAAATCCTTGGTAAAAGATATTAGTAAGTTTTATAATATCTCTTTCAAAGAAGTGAATGAAGTAACTGGTAAAATGATGATTGAAGCAACTCCTACTGCCAAAAAAGCACATGATATCAAAGCTGGTGTATATGTTCCTACATTCGAAGAAGTAAAACAATATTCTCCAACTCTCCAAGGGTTTTTGAAGAAGTATCCACATATTGCAAATCACATTGATATGCTTTATGGACAAGTCAAAAGCGCAAGTCGTCATGCTGGTGGTGTGGTTGTAGGTGAGAATCTTGATGTTCATATGCCACTAATCAACTCTGATGGTGTTCGTCAAACTCCTTGGGCAGAAGGACAGAATGTTCGTCACCTTGAACCTATGGGTTTCATTAAATTTGATATTCTTGGTATTGCTTCTTTGAGAATGATTGAAAGTGCAATTCGCCATATTCTAAAACGTCATTTCAATATCAAAGAACCAACGTTCGAAGATGTAAAGAAATTCTATAACGATAATCTACATCCAGAAACTATGAATCTTTCGGACAAGAAAGTATATAAGAATATCTTTTGTGAAGGTAACTGGACAGGTATCTTTCAATTTACCGAACGTGGAGCACAAGAATTTTGTAAGAGAGCAAAACCAAACAATATTATCGATCTTTCTGCTATTACCTCGATTTATCGGCCCGGCCCTCTTTCAGCAAATGTAGATAAAGATTATGTTGCTGCGAAAGAAACACCACATCTTGTCAAATACATTCATCCTATTGCAAAACAAGTAACGAAAGATACTTATGGATTCTTGATCTTCCAAGAACAGATTGCACTTCTTGCTCATAAACTTGGTAAGAATATTGATCTGGATGAAGGTAACAAGTTGCGTAAGCTTCTAACCAAGAAAGGAACTGGTAAGGGGTTTGAAGAAAAAGATAAGATTCATCACAAGTTTATTGAAGGATGTGTAGAGAAGGGGATTAGCAAGTTCGAAGCTCAAAAGCTTTGGGATACCTTTGAATTCTTCTCTGGATACGGATTCAATAAGTCACACGCTGTTTGCTATTCTATTCTGTCTTATCAATGTGCTTGGCTTACAACCTATTATAAATCCGAATGGATGGCAGCATTCCTCGACAAAGAGAATGATTCCGACAAAGAAAGAGCAATTAATATTGCAAAATCCCAAGGATTTATTATTGAGACTTTGAATGTCAATTCTTCTGGAACTGAATGGGAAATTAGTGAAGATGGTTCTACCCTTATTCAGCCACTAACTTCAATCAAAGGACTTGGAGAAGTAGCAATCCAACAGATTACAAATAATCGTCCATTCAAGACAATTGAAGAATTCTTGTTCAATGAGAAAATGTCTTATAGCAAACTAAACAAAAAAGCACTTGATGTACTTTGCCGTTCTGGTGCTTTGAATACACTTATTGATTCAAGATTCACAGGTGGTAAACACTTCTGGTCAGCAGTAGCAGTTGATCGTCCAAGAAAACCAAAAGACTTTGAAGAAAATATCAAGACATATGCTCCAGAAGGACAGTTTTCGCAAGAAGAGACAATCCAATATCTAACTGAACTTACAGGTGTATATCCAATTAATCTTGTTGTTTCAACAGAAATTCTAACTCGTCTTCGTGAAAAGTATATTCCACCTATTTCCGAATACGATCCAGAACTTGGTCTTTCTTGGTTCATTCCAAAAGAGCTAATCAAACGTAAAACTTCAACAGGTAAAGAATATTGGATTCTGAATACTATTGATGATACCAATGCTGAAACTCAAATTAAATGTTGGGGAATCAAAGAGGGTGATGTTATTAAATTACACAATCCTTACATGGGCAAGCTTGATTACGATGAAACTTGGGGTTTTTCTATCCGTTCTATGAAACATCAAATAAAAGCTCTGGCATAAAAAATCTCCTTGACCAACTAACCCTCTTGTGTTATATTAGTGACACACAAGAGGGTTTTTTGCTACAAACTTTGGGTTATGCTTGCATCGTACATCAGTTCTCTACACTATCAGCTAAAAAACGTATTACAACCAATCGAACAATGATTCGTAAAACGTTTATTGAACGTGGAATCAAATATGCATCAGAGCTTGCTCTTCTAAATGTGCAAGACTTATACAAGATTCTCCAATGGAATACAAAGAACAATATCAATTTCTATCGTATGTCTTCCGATATGTTTCCTTGGGCATCTGAATATGGTATTTACAATCTACCAAATATTGAAGAAATCTCCAAGATATTGACAAAGTGTGGGGATTGGGCAAAGAACAATAATCAACGTTTGACCTTCCATCCCGGCCCATTCAACAAGCTTACTTCATCGAATGAAAGAGTAACAAAGAATACTATCAAGGACTTGACCGTTCATGCAGATATTCTTGATATCATGGGATTGTCTCGTTCCCACTACAACAAAATCAATATTCATGTTGGAGCAACATACAAGAACAAACCTATGGCTGTTGCTCAATTCTTGAAGAATTTTGATAGCTTGGAGGATAAAATCAAATCCAGATTTACATTGGAGAATGATGATAAAGTTTCTTTGTACACAACACAAGAATTATATGATTCAGTATACAAACATACAAAAATCCCTATTGTTTTTGACTATCATCATCATAAATTGAACAATGGAGGAATGCCAGAAAATGAAGCTCTTGAAATAGCTTTATCTACATGGGGAAATATCAAGCCTGTTGCTCACTATTCTGAATCTCGCAGAGAAGAACAAAATATCAAATGTCCAGCACAAGCACATTCTGATAGCTATAGAAATGTTGCGAATACTTATGGACACAACATTGATTTGATGTTAGAATGTAAACTGAAAGAAATCGGACTTTTCAAATACAGGGAGCTTATGAATGAGCACTAAAATAACTTTATCACATGATGAACAATCTCATTTCTATCGTGAAATATTTGATATATCAAATATATATATTCAGATAGAAAAACATGAGTATGAAGTTTCCAATGGAAGAGCAATGATTCAAATTCCAATCAAATCTTGGAGAATGATGATTGAAGCTTGGCAACAGTCAGGCTGGCCCAAAGAAGAAGATGGAAAAGAAAATGAACTTGCTGTACAATGGCTTGATTCCCTTGAACATACACTAAATAACATAAAGGATAAAAATGACAAAACTAAACCTTAAAATTAAAAAACTATCAAACTTTGTAGATATACGACAAAGAGATTGGGGAAATGCAGGGTTTGATTTGTATGCAGCAGAATATGGTTCTATTGCCCCAAACGAAAGATGCACGGTTGCAATCGGTATTTCAACGTCGTTCAATCCAGAATATTATATGAGAATTGCACCTCGCTCTGGACTTGCGCTAAAAGATGGTATTGATGTTCTTGCTGGTGTAATTGATTCATCATATCGTGGAGAATGGAAAGTAATTCTTTAT
>Ga0181358_1000636_pt1 | contig 15607 bp, 20 predicted proteins | sample Fa13VDMM110SD_FD_130096 | JGI IMG/M metagenome (GOLD analysis project Ga0181358, IMG submission 130096) | Freshwater viral communities from Lake Michigan, USA - Fa13.VD.MM110.S.D | ecosystem: Environmental > Aquatic > Freshwater > Lake | place: USA: Michigan | collected 2013-09-24 | reverse complement strand
TTGTTTATTTCAATTATTTTAACTATTTCTTGAGGTACAATAACAACATTACCGGTGCTGTTATCAACATCAACAGTATTTATTATATTTTCTACATTAACATTGTTAATGTTGTTGTTAATTTCAATTTGACTCATTAGTTGATTACAGTAACTTCTTTACTAAGTTTAACTTTACCTTCAAGGATTCTAGTAACTACAGGACAATCTCCACTTCCTGATATTATATCTAAATCATATATTGCTGTATCAAAGTTAAGCATAGATGAAGTACAAGATGCAATGTATATTTCTATAGCACCCGATGCAGCATTACTCATATTCAAACCAGTACCATCAGCATTAAGACTACTACTTAAAGTTACAATAGGTACTGAACCATATGTTAGTCTAATTTGCATTTTTGAATTATATGTAGATAGATCGACAGGAACTCCATTTGAATCTTTATATATTATTACAAAGTCTACGGTTGATCCCTGTTCAATTGTGAATGAATATTTACCTGCTGCCATTTATTATTATAATTATTATCTATAAATATTAAAAAAACCTAATTAATCTCTGAAATCCTGGTATACTTTTAGTATTGGAGATACTATTTCGTGTCTGTGGTTTTGTTTTAAAGCAAAAATTCTAAATCCTTCTACTTGTTCTTCAATTCTTGTAAGGAATGAAAATCCAGTTTCTTTTTTGACTTTTAAATCGATTTGTGCTAAGTCCCCACATATTACCATTTTAGATCCTTTTCCAAGTCTTCCTAAAACAGTTTCCATCTGATCTTGAGTTACGTTTTGTGCCTCATCTACTATAACAAAAGAGTTAACAAATGTTCTACCTCTCATAAATGCAAATGGTACAATTTCAATATTTCCCTGTTCCATTTCTTTATCTACTTTATCTTTACCATATAGCATGTATAAGTTATGATATATTGGTGCTAACCAAGGATCCATCTTTTCTTTAAGATCACCAGGTAAAAATCCTAATTCTTCTTTAGCTACAGTAGGTCTAGTGATTATAATTTTTTCAACTTCTCTACTAAATAACATATCCAATGCTGCTTGTACTGCTACTAAAGTTTTTCCTGAACCTGCCATTCCTTTTAAAACGACTACCGGATTGTCTACAATAAGTGCTTTTGCTTGTTTTTGTTCTTCATTTAATACTAAATTAAATTTTATAGGATTTTTCGGTCTTCTCTTAGAAGTAAAAACCTCATCAGTGTGATGGTTTGAAGCCATAATGTAACGTTTTAGTTTACGATAAATATAAAAAAAGACCCAACTTCCGTTGGGTCTCTTTATTTTAGTTAACTTTAATATTAGTTAATACCTAAAGCATTCAATCCGTTAACAAATACTTTACCGTAGAATTCAGGACGTACCATTTTCTTAGCGTAACGAGTCATGATACCTTTTCTTGGTACGAATGTATCTGGATCGTATACTAATGGAGTCATTAATAACGGAACGTATGGAGCATAAACAGCACCTGATTCTAAGAATTGAGCACCTTTATAACCCATTAAAATTACGTTATCACTGAAGTAAGGGTTTACATATACTTTGTAACGAGAGTTTAAAGTACCAATTTTTTGGCTACCAAAGTTGAATACTTTATCTAATTCAGCACCTGCATCTGAAGCATATCCTGGAATTGATTGCATAATAGTAGCAACCGCTGGAGATATTACTAAGAAGTTAGCTTGACCTCTAAGAGTTTTCTGTAAGATTTTATTAGATACACCTTGTAATACTGTACCTAAAGTTGCGAACCAACCACCTTGTGTGTTATAGAAACCACCAGTTGTAGTTGAAGTTTGAACAAATGCTGAACCATTCCATACTTTGTTATTTTCTGCTGACCAGTATCCTACAGTAGCTGCCTCTTCAGTCAACATAGCTAAGATCTCTAAGTCGATCTCCATAGCAATATACTGAGATAATAATCCTGTTAATTCAGCTTCAGCATCGATGTTTTGGTAAGCATTTAAATCTTGAGCTAACTCAGGAGTCCATTGTGCTTTTAATTTTCTTGTTTTAGCAACAATAGAATCAGATTTCATCTGAATGTTTACTGTTGGGATAACAATTTGAGTATCAGATTCTGAGTTAGGTACAGATACATCAGTTCTATCAGCTTCGAAATCACCTCTTTGTGCAGGAGTTGTTTGTTTGCTATAGAATAATACTGTAGTTGCTGCACCTACTGATGGAGCGGCATTAGTAATAAAATACATACCTGAACCACTTGTATAAGTAGTAAACTGTTGTAATACGTTAGCTGGATTAACACCTGAACCACTGATGATGAAAGCAGAAGCTGCTAAGAAATCAGGTAATGATAAAGTTGCTAATTGAGCATCAGAAATACTTACTCTGTATAAAGTTGATGAAGTTCCAATGTAACGAGAATCGTAGTTTACGTATGGTGCTAATGAATCAGAAGCAGCAGTAGCATAAGATGCTGTAGTTACTGTTACAGAAGCAGAGAACTGGTTCATAGAGTAACCATATCTACCTTGTCCGTAAAGACCTCCTGTTGGATCTACGTTTGTAATATCATAGTCAGTAGCTTGAACATCAGCTAATGAACCATAAAGTGATTTTCCAGCTACGAATGGAGTTTTCGTATCACCATATTGAAAATCTAAGTAGAATACAAGACCAGAAGGCATAGCCATTGGTTGTACTGAAACGAAGTCTTTAGCTACGATTTCAGCGAATACTCTACGTACTAATGGTAATGCTATACCAGCCCAGTTTTCACCTGTTCCACCTAACATTGAGTTTGTACCAGCAGTTACGTTAGTTTCAACAACTAACTGTTTTGCTTGGTTTTCAAGGATAACAGACATGTTGTTTCTTTCAACTTCGCTTGTTAATCCTTCAAGAAGTCCACTTTTTTGCCATTTAGAAGCAGTTTTAGCAGCTTCAGCTTGTTGGCTTTTCCATGGGTTTACTCCTTCTAAAAGAGTGTTTAAATTTTCCATTTTTTAAGAATAATTTTTAAATTTTTATTTAATATTTGCTAATTTTTGCATTCTAGCAACAAAATCGTTACTTTCTACAATTGTTGGTTTTGCAACTATACCAGTAGATTTAGATGCAAATCCTAATGACTCTCTGATTTGGCGTTTTTCTGGTTTAGCAGTAAACGTTGTTGACAATGATTCGTAAACAAGTTTAGCTTCTTTAGCAGATTCTGCTTTATCAAATGCTTTAATAACTGTTAATTTTTGAGACTCGTTTAAGTTTTTAGCCTTAAAGATTTTATTAACGTATAATAATTTGGCGTTTAATAAGTTAACTTCATTAAGTTCTGAACGAAGAGTATTAACAGCTTCTAACGCTAATTTTAAATCTTCTTCCATTTTTTTCTTTTTGTAGTCTTCAACTCCTTCTTCTTCAGCAGTGCTTCTTTTATCACTACGTTTAGCATTAGAAACATCTCCTTTGTTACCGCCGTATTTTTTACGTTCGTCTAAATCATCTTTTATTAATTCAGCTAAGATTTCTTCTAAATCGAAATCTTCTTCAGCTCCATCAACTGCCATTTCTGCATTTCCCATGTCATCCATAGCATCTACAGCCATTTCGTCTTCGTAGCCTTCGCCATCGCCTGTTTCTTGTGAAATGATGTCTCTAATTAAACTTTCTAACTCATCCATAGATAAGTCTTTAACTTCTCTGTCTTCCTCTTCGTCTTCTTTAGCATCATCTGCTACGTCTTCAACTTCTTCTTCAGCTTCGATTTCTTCTTCGTCTTCTTCGCCTTTAGCTTCGTTTAATTCGTTTTCTAATTCTGCCAAGATTTCATCAAGGTCGATTTCATCTAAATGATTATCGCGATCAGTGTATTCTTCTTGATCCGCTCCCTCCATAGGGATATCATCCATCATGTTTTCTTTGGCCATCTTGTCTTTCATTTCGTCTAATTCTTCTTCATCATCGTATGCTTCTTGTAATTTGGTTTGAAACATAGATTGTAAGCGTGGAGTAAACGCCTCTTCAAGAGCAAGTTTAGCTTGGGCTAAGGCTGTTTCACGTACAGTTTTAGCATCAGCAATAGCCTCTTTTAAAAGTGCTTTTGTGTCTTTCATTTTTTTGTCCTAAATTTTTTGTTGGAAATAAGCTTATTGATTAAAAAGCTTAATAGGGATTATAGTTTAATGACGAATTATATAGAAATAATTCATTAGTCAAGCATAAATATGTACAAGAAACAAAAAACCGCAACATCGTTGCGGTTCTTTTTAATTTCCTTGACCTGTATATAGTTTTTTGTAATTTTTTGAATTTTTTAACTTAGATGTTTTACTTTTTGCGTGAACACCTGGTCTTTTTCTTTTTGGTTTTGCTATGTGATTAGTAGCAGAACTGGTTTTTGCTTTTGCTGCCATTATTTAATAATTTATACTTGAAAAAACATTATTGGGGCGCTAGTTGCATCTAAAGAAGCACTTGTTACCATTAGTTCTATTACGGCTCCTGGAGGTAAAAACAATGGTCCACTAGTGGTAAGTAAACTTCCATTTCCATCTCTTAATGCTAGTATATGACCGCTCGCATTGGATGCTGATCCAGATGCTAATGTTTGTATTCGGTTAAATGATCCTGTTATTGATTGTCCTTGACGTACTATTGCTACTGTTGGGAATGGCATATTATTGTAAATTTACTAGTTTATATTTGGTTGAATAAAGTAAGTCTTCAACGTTATCTATTTGGTTTTGAAGATAACTGCAAGCTAAATCAGGAGCTTGACGTAATGTTTTAACAATCATACATATTTTATCAAAATAAGCAATTATGTTTCTTGTATCACAGTTATTATCTAATCCCATTACTGGTTTAAATGTGATTAATCCATTTTTTCCTTGATATGATTCAACTAAACCATCAGTTAAACCTACTATTTCTTCATAGTAGCCTTGTAGTGCAATATGTGCTGCATATGCCCCAGCTCCACTTACTCCTAAATGGAATACGTGTGCTTGAGTTCTAGAGTGAAATAAGATTGATGCTAATTCTTCCATAATTATTGTCCTGGTAAATCGCAGGAACAAAATCCTGCACGGTTACATAGTATTTCTGTTATTAATTCGTTTATTTTTTGGTATTTATCTGTTTTAGGAGCATTTGGATTAAGTGATTCATTTACAATTTCCATAAACGCTCCTTGAGTTGATGGTGTTGAAACAAAATCCCAACATACTAACTCTAAATCGTCTTGTACTTCAACAGTTTCTCCAATTTGTTTTACAGAACCCATAGCACGAGATGAAATACCAACAGTAATACCGGCTATTAATAGTGCTTTTAGTATGTTTCCTGATGGTGTAGGTAATATTTCTATTTTACCCATTACATCATTGCCTTCCCACCATAAATCTAAGATATTATGGCTTACATTTTTTAAGTTAATAATAGGTGACTCAGGATGATCTAATTCTCCTAATGCTCTATTTTCTTTAATATATGTAGCTTTATATTTATCTACTTCTCTTCTTAGAGTATCCTCAGGATAAACACGTCTATTACCATTTTCAGCATTAGCACGTTGTACTACTCCTTTAACTATTAAACGTCCGTTATTTTTTGCCGCAGATTCTTGCAGTAACTGCGGAGTTAATGTAATTGTGGATATTCGTTCAATTAATAGTTCTTTGCTCATTATTTCGCAGATTTTTTCGATAATGTTTCGTTCATTACTTTAGTAATTAAGCTTTCTAATTTAGGAGCTACTTTTTTATTTTTTTTATCATCTAAATTAGATTGAACTGCTTGATTAAGAGCTGTTCTTAGTTGAGTAGCGCTACTTGATAAAGTAGGATTAACTCTATCTAAAATATAATCAAATACATCTTTTAATTCATCAGCATTACTAATCGCAAAAAATTTTGATTTAGTTTGGGATTCTATTCTTTTTAATATTGATAAAAGTGATACAGTATCTGAAGGCATCTGGTCTGTTGTAATTTCATTTACTTGGTTTTCTCTTACAGCCATTTTTTCATATCTTAATAAACCGTAACTAGCAAATTTTTGTAAATCTAATAAAGAATTAATAGCTTTAATACTATTAAGCATTTGCTTTTTAGTATCAGGATTAATTTTAGAATTTTCTACTCTTTCTATCCAATTTTGTTTTATACTACCAAAATCAGATTTACTAGCAGTATTAGTTTTTATAACTAAATCTTCAAATGTTGATTTATAATCAAATGATGTTTTGTTTGTTTTAACTTCATCTAATTCAACTTTCATTAATTTAGCTAATACTCTTCTAATTCTATCTGGTGTTTTAGGTAGTTCTGCTTTAATTTTAGATATAGCTTCTTTACCTTTTGATTTAATGTATGCTTTAATTTCAGTAGAATCATCCGTTTCAATAAAATCAGCAAATATATCATCAAATGATCTTTGATTTTCTTCCATTGGGTTTACTTTACCTCCAAAAGCCATCAATACTGCTAAATCAGTTGAATCACCGTTCATTGCTTTTTCAGCAGCTGCTTTTACTTTTGCAGGATCAATTTTTTTATCTTTAATTGCTTTTTCAATATCTTTTTCAACACTTTCTTTAACAACTTTAACTTTTTTCATTTCGTTTTTAGTATCATTGTCTTTGATTGGTTCTAAACCGTCAGATGTATTTTTAACTTTTTTATAAGTTTTTGTTTTAGGAATATCAGTTATTGTTGTAGCTGGGTAGATACCATCTTGCTCATCTACTTCAGGTGATTGTTCAACTTTTTTATATTTGATTTTATCATCCGGAGTTAATGCATCATATGTTGGTTCTTTGTCCGGTGCTCCTTTTACAGCAGTACCTTCATTAAGCATTCCTTTTTGTTTTAATATTCTAACAGAATCATCAAATGAATTGTGGTTAGTTACAAAACTAGGAAACATCATTCTTGCATTGCGCAAAAATTGAGCTTGACTCATTTTACCTTCTAATAGGTCTTGGTATTGTCCGCTTATATTTTTCATTATTCTTCTTCTTGATTTTCTTTAATTCCTGTTAATTTTTCTAACATACTAGTTAAAGTATCCTTTATTTCGTCTGTAGGGAACACAACAGCAAATGAATTTGGATTATCTTTATAAAATTTTTCTGTTTCTTTTTTAGCTTTAGGTAGAGCTTGTTTTAATTTAGTTACAAGTTCAATAAGCTCACCAAATGACTCGATACGAGATTTTTGAAGTTCTTCTCTTTCTTTAACTTTTTTAGGATCTTCTTCTTTTTCTTCAGCTAAAGATGATAAAATATCCTCTAATTGTAATGATTCTTGTTCAGTTTTTAATACTCTATCATATGCTTCTTTCATATTACGATACCCTTTCATTAATTCAGCGATATCAATTTTATGAGCACCTTCAGTACCGTTACCTTTTTTGGCTTCAGCTACACGATATTTTATTTCTTCACCTAAAGTATCTAATTTTGCTTTAAGTTGATCTTTAGTTAACTTTTTTTTCTCGTTATCCATTAGATAGTTTTTTTATGTTTTTAGATAATTGATTTAACCTTCTTGATAACTCATTTAATTGTTCTAATTTTGAATCCCAAAAATTACTACGTTTAATAACATTTTCAGTTTTTAATCTATTAGAATATTCAATGACTTGTTCTATTTCTTTAACACGTTTATTAACTTCACTTAAAGCACGTGTAATTTTACGTTCAGGGGAAACTTTATTAACACTTTCACTAAAACGTCTATATGATATTTCATTAAGTTGTTCTTCTTTATAAAGTTTATATCTTTTAGGTTTTGGATCTGTTGGAAATTGTTTATAATCATATACTTTAGAATCAGAAGGCATTCCTTCTGGTGCTTTTTTAAATCCGTCTTTAGTATATGAGCTAATATTAGCTTTTCCTGCCGCTAATGTTGGTGTTTTTTCATTTAATTTTTTAAGAAAAAACTTACTATTTTGAGCCTCACCGGCACCGGTTGTACTAGTACCATCTTCAGACATTACTTTATTTACTGTTTCTTCTATGAATTTTTTTAAATCTTCTGGTCTCATGTTGCTTTGATTTCATGGATTAGTTCATGGAATTGTAAAATATTTAATATATCTTCATCTTTAGCTGATTCTGTTTTGTCTAGAGGTTTAATAATTGATATTAACTCAGTTAATTTAATTTGAGTTCTTTTATCTTGTACAAATGATTGTAATGATGTTAAAGAATTTTTAATGTTATCTAACTCTTGATTAATAAATTCACGTAATGATACAGTATTTGTTATATTGTTAATATATGTTTTTAATACACTACGTTGTTCAGGAAGTAAATCAGCATATTTCTCATTAAATTTTTCAATCATTATTTTAGAAATTAAAGCACGAGTTACTTTGTCTTGAGAAGCATATTCTTTTATTACTTGATCTTCAATTTTATTTTTATCTATATCTTGTTTAGTTAAAAATTCAAGTAAAGTTATTTTATTAGTAATTACAAATGAAGGATCTATAAACTCTAAACTGTTTTGAGCTTCTAATAAATTGTAAACAGCAGCATGTGCCTTATAATTATGTATTTTAGCTTTAAAAAATTCTTCTAAATCATAATGTTGCTTAATTTCTTTAATTAAGTTATATTTTTCTTTACGAAGAGCAGTACGATTTAAACGTTCAACTAATCTAACGGTAGAAGAAATAACGCTTTCTGCTTTAACTTCATTTAATGAAGTAGCTTTTGTTAAAGCTTGGTATATTTTATACTCTTTTGCTAATTCTCCCTTAGAAAAGTATTTTTTAACAATGTTAACCGCAGATGATTCTTTATTAGACATAATATCAGATGTTATCTGTCTAGTTAACAATTCAAATAATATACCCGTGTTTTTATATTTATTATGTTTTGGCTTCACGATGTTAATTTACTAGTTATAAATATGTACTTTTTATATGTCTTTGATATTTGATTCATCTAATAATGAAGACTTTTTATTATTTTTATCAAACACATTAGATTTTTTAACCATTTCTTCTAACATATATTTATTTTGCAAGTATATTGATTTAGTTGCTTCTAAGGCTAATGGTGATCCTCCTTTAGGTTCAGGTGCTCTTCCTTTATCTGGTTGTAAGTCTGTTGATTTACCTAATGGATCTTTTCCTAATACTCGTTTTTGAGTATTATAAACAGATGTTTTTTCTTGAGGTCTACCAACTGGGTTAGTTTCATCATAAACTGGTGGGATGCCCATGTCATTTCTGCCTTTACCATACATTGAAGCTAAATCATGTGGTGTCCCATATGATTCTCCACTTGTTACAGGGTCATTACCTTCGTTTTCAATTTGAGATAATCTAAATATTCGTTTTTTATCTTCAATAACTAAATCTCTCATATCATCATATTTGTCTTCACTCATATGGAAGATATAATCATAAATGTAATCAGAAGGAAATAAACCAGTTTCTTGGATTTGTCTAGCTAAATCAACTTTTTCTTTCATTAATGCTACTCTTTCTTGATCATATACAATAGACGGAGTAGTTAATTCAAGTTCAAAGTTTGTTAAGTTTTCATCAGTATATCCTTGAGAATATAAATGTACTAACGCTATTTTAGTTAATTCAGATACTATAATACGTTGAATACGCTCAATTGTACGAGCAAATCTAATATCTTGTTGTGCTAATGTAGATTTACCTTCAACATCTGCTTCATACCCAATAAATGCTTTAGGTACTTTAACAGCAGCTAACATTTTATCTCTTAAGTAAACAACATCTTCAATAGCGTTATATTCAAGACCAGGTAAAGTATCTATTTTGGTTGATGTGTTTCCACCTTTTGTAGGGATGTAAAAATCTTCATTTACAGTCATCATATTATAACGAAGATTATATTCACCCGTTTTAGGATCAACATAAGGAGTACGTTGTGTTTGTCCTTTTAATTTTTCCATGTACGCTGGTATCTCATTTGGTGGGATATTTCCCGTATCTACGTAGTAAACTCTACGTTGTGGTGCTCTTAATATACGGTGAATTAACATAGCGTCTTCCATTAACGCTAATTGTTTAAATATTTTACGAGCGGGTTCAATATATGATCTTCCATATGGAAGGAAGTTATAGTCTCCTAGTAGTCTAAAGTTTGCAACTTCATAGTTTTGGAATACCATATCATCTTTATCAAGTCCTCCTAAAATACCCGTATATGAAGCATTTGGTTCAACTCTAAATTGAACATAAGATGGATTTTTAGGATCTAATCCTTCCTCTCTAATTACATTATATACATTTAAAGGAACTACTTGATATACACCATATTTTTCAGCGATATGTAAGTGTAAATAAAAATCCCCATACTTACACATTGAACGAACCCAACCCCAAAGGTTAAATTCGATATTAAGTACATCATAGAATAAATTATATAATATTCTTTGAATGTTTTCATCTGGTGATTTAATAGCTAATACTTCCCCAGCGCCATTTTTAAGTGTAGATTCGTCAGCAACAATATCTAATACAGATGCTATGATCGGGTCACCATCCATTACCTCGTAATCATTGTATAACTGAGGTCTTAATATTGTAAAGTTAGAATAAGGAGCATTACCAACATAAGTACCTAATCCTCCAGTATAGATGCGTTGATATCGCTCGGGGTACATATTTGTTTGTACTACCCCTGATGTTTGTATGTGGTCACTGTCGATTACTTTAACTTGATTTCCACCAACGTTTCTAATAATTACGTCGTTCGAAAATAATCTTTTTAATCTACCAAATAAAGATGTGTCTATCATATGTATAAATATTTATCCTAACAGCCAAGTAATGTCTTCATGACCTCCTTGTTCTGTTTGAATTTTCCATGGGTTATTATTATTATATCCTCTAGCGTTGTAGGGATTCATCATTCCTTTATCTACTGATATAGAGTTTACTATTGCTCTATCGTATTCTATATTTGATTTTCTAAATCTTAAAGCAGTGTCTCTTAAATATAAACCCATACTAAAAGACATTACTAAATCATCATTATATCCTTCTTGTGCTTGTGCTTTACTATTCTTCCAAATAAATACTTTCATTTCTTCTAGTAATCTTTTAGAACGAATAAAACATGCTTTTTCTTTAGTATATTCTCTAAATTTTTCAATCATTAAAGGACGTGTTTTTATGGATGTTGTAAAACCAGCTACTAAACTGTCTTGATTTTCATTACGTCTAGCCCATTGATCTGAAGTATATGCTTCTGTTTTAGGTGAATAATATAAATTTTTATATCCTCTATCAATTGCTGTTTGTACTGTATCCCAACCTACATTAGCGTTTTCTATAGCTAATAAAGCATCGTTATATTCCGCTGCTAAACCTACTAATAGATGTCCAAAATCACGAGTTCCTATTTGTCCTCTATATTCTGCTACTTGTGTTGTTGTTTCTAAATCAAATACATGACAGGCAGAATAATCTTTTCCATCTCCTCGAGCAACATCGGCTGTTACTAAGTAACTTCTATTATAATCTGGCTGTTCCCAGATCCATAAATTACCATCAACATTGCGTTTTTCGATAGGTTCCATTAAATTGGCTTCAATCCAATCAATTAATTCAGGTTCAAATACTGTATCTCCAGATGTACTAAAATCACAATCACATTCCTGAGCAGCCATTCTAAGTCCTAGATCTTGATTTTGTAAATTTCTCCAATTTTGATCTCTTTCTGGGTGTACTGTCCATTTTAATTTAATAGGGACGAATGAATTTGCTCCTAATTCTGATTTAGACCATGTTTGATGAAACCAGTTTCCAGTACCATTAGGTGTAGATAATGCTATACATCCTCCACCCGTTGCTAATGTTTGTTGAGCAGAAGCAAATATTTCATGTATGTTATCAATAAACGCAGCCTCATCAATTATAAGTAAAGAAACGGCTTCTGATCGACCAGCATCACCTGCTGCTGAAGTTGCTTTTACTTGAGAACCATTTGGTAATTTAAGTAAGAGCTTGTTGTTCTCCAAGGGTTTTTCGGTTCCTTTTAACCAAGAAGGTAAGTTATCGTACATGAATCGTACTTTAGTTACCATGTTTTTAGCAGTTTCTTGTTTTGTAGCGATACAAAGTATATTTTTATCTCTTTGGAATAACATCATCCACAAAGAAAAACCAGCTACTAAAGTTGAGATACCTAGCTGTCTAGATTTTAAAACTATACTATAGTTATTTTTTTGGAACTGATGTAGTACACCATCTTGGAATGGATATAAATTAAATGGGATTCTACCTCTTGTAGGATGTTGGATCATGCAATACTTCTTCATGAAGTGAGCAGGATCAGTCATACATTTAATGTACTCCTGTTTAATTATATCTTTTATATTTTGGTTTTGTTCACTCATATAATCATTTATATATAAATATACAAAAAGGCCTGATGTTGTCAGACCTATTTGAGTTTATAATATATTATGTTATTTTATCAATAAATATGATGTAGTAATCATTCCTAAAAATGTTCCTATTTTCCAGAAAAATGATTTAGTTCTTTGATTTTTTAGTTCTTTATGTAAATCATCTGATAGTTTTTCGTATTGATTGATTTGAAGTTCTTGAGTATGAATTATTAATTTGTTATTATCATCTTTATCTTTATATAAACTAATAATTGTATCTTTTTGTGTTTCTCTTGCTTGTAATTTAATAATTTTTTCTCTTGTTAGCTTTAATTCAATCTCACAACCATCTCCTTTTATTAAATCCTTAACTGCTAGTTTAGCAATAGGAGTTTTAATTCGAACCTTTGTTGTATCGGTTTGTGAAAAACTGCTCAAGCTCGTTAGCAGTAAGAGTGTCAACACTATTAATTTTCTCATCTGTTTGTTTTTTTATTATAGATATGTTATTATCTATATGGTGAATTTCTTTTGTAATATTAATTACATTATTTTTTACCGAATCAATTTTTACGTCAATTTTTTTATTAACGATTTGTGTTGAGTCTATTTTAGTTTGAAGGGTTTCAATTTTTTCTTTGTAATCCTTTACATTAGTTTTAATACCATTTGTATTAAAAATATTATACAAACATAATAAAGTAATTATTATTAATACTATATCTTGTTTAGTTAGTTTCATTGTACATTTTAAGAATAACTTTAACTAAATCTTTAACATCATCAGGATGAACTACTATCTCTTGTCCATTATCTTGTGTCAATATCATAAAATTACCATCTTTTTTAACTTCAATTTGATATCTAGAACCTGGGGCAACATTAGCATTTATTTCATATATTTCATCGTAATATTTAGCCATTTCATCTCCAGATGAATCAACATCTTCTACATCTTCGATAATTGTATTATCATCATCATCCATAAAATCTTCTTCTTCTAAATTAACAGATTGTTTTTGTCTTAGTGTATTAGTTACTTTAGTTTTTTCTATTTGGGGTAGAGCATTATACGCTGGGTCTTTGACTACTGATGCTAGTGCATTTGGTCCAGTGTATAGGGTTTCACGTACTTTAGCTCGTATAGTTTCTTTTAATTCACTTACTTTCATATTTTATATATAAATGTTAATTTAATATAAATATTAAGTAGGAATCACTTCTAATATCTGTTTTATACGTTCTTCTGTTGTACCTGATATTGTATGTAAACTTTTAATTCTATGGTAATATGAATGACAAAATATTTTAATAGTAGTATCAATTTTATCTCTATACTCAGCATTAGTTTCTCTAACACCATTGTTCTCTATTTCTACTCCATCAGGAGATACATAAAAAACATAATCATATTCATTAATAAAATTACGAGAATATTCTTCAAATGAGATTTTATCAGTTGGATGTATAGATTCAGCACATTGAGTAAACGCCATTACATCTATAACTGTTCTATCTGTAATTAAATTTTCATGCATTAATTCAGATACACGTTCAGCTAAAAATATAGTTTGACCTTTTAATGTCGAATCTGTGTTTAATGGGATACCTAAATCTCTTAAATACTTACTACGTTCAGTAGCAAAATGATAATTTTGAAATTGTGGTAATTCTGATAAAGCATTAACTAATGTAGTTTTACCTACAGATACAGTACCTACTAGTCCTATTTTCATATTATCTAAAGCTATTTTTAAACAATGGGTTTTTTGCTGGTGGTAATCCTGTATGGTTACGTTTTAATTCTCTAATTACTTCAGGTGTATTGCCTTGATATATTCCCCAAAAATAATATTCTTTTTTACCATCAGCTTTAATTAAAGCAGGACCATCTGTATTATGTAGCACCCATTCTTCCTTATATGCATTAGGTTCGTTCTTGTCGCTTACGCCCTCTCTTAGCTTTCTCGTTTTCGACAAATACATTGTCTGTCCGTCTGGTGTTTTTAGCTTTTTTTCCATTTGTTTGTTCATTTTTTGTTTTAATTTCTACTGATATGGGCCCGTGGTTATAGTAATCTAAATCGTAAGTCCATATTACTTTTTCATATTCATCTTCATAAATACGAGTAAATTGTTTTTCATTCTTTACCATAAAGATACAAAAAATTATTTAGATTTCAAAATATCTTCAGACACATAAATCCCATGTGCGCCACTTACTGTTATACCTCTAGCGGAAAGTGCATCACCAACAAAATGTACGTTAGGATACTTGGTCAGGGCTAAGTTGGTATAATCAACAAGTGGCTCAGGTGATAGATATTTTACTTCAGGTATATAAATACCCCAATCGTCTTTTAATGTTGGGAATACTTTTTTCATATCTTCGATAAAGTCTTCAATATAATCAAAATATCCTTCAAATGTTCTTCTAACATCCATCATATTATCCTCTGTTATTTGATGTGCTTCTACATATCCTCCTTCTGAAGTAAGTGATACTTTACGTGATGGAGAGTAATATAAACCTTTACCATCTGATGATTGACATTGTTTTACAACATCTCTACTCCATTCAAATGGATTTTCAATACCATTTAACTCCATTATAATACCGAAGTTAGTCATGTCGTTTCTATACTTTTCATCCTTTTTAGCATGGCCGTTGTAAGTATAGTTTCCGTATGTTTCTTCTACAGCAACATATGCTGCATTATTATTAGTACAAAATGAACGTAATGATACTCCTCTATCATCAAATTTTCTATATAATTTAAAGTCATATGAAATATCGATTAAGTTTTGAAAATGGTGTTGTGGTGCTTCAAAACGAACACCTATTTGTACTGATTTAGGTTCAGTTGGTAAGTCGTATTCATCTGCTAGTTGTTTACCAAAGTCAATACCGGATTTACCTACTCCAAAAATAAGCTTATCACCTCCTAAATAATATGTTTTACCAGGTTCAGATAGTAAATTCAAATGGATCATTACTTCATCTTCAGGGATAGATGGGTTGAAATCAATATCAATTACTTTGGTTTCCCAATGAAACTTAACACCTTTATTAACTAAATATTGGTACCAATTTTTACCGATTTCATGTAAATAATCAGTTCCGATATGATATACCCCAAATAAACGTAAACCAAAATAGGGTTTGATAAAGTCAGGTTCTTCTGTTGGGTTTGAGTACATTATTTTGGATGGATCTGGGTGG
>Ga0181358_1000635_pt1 | contig 15625 bp, 17 predicted proteins | sample Fa13VDMM110SD_FD_130096 | JGI IMG/M metagenome (GOLD analysis project Ga0181358, IMG submission 130096) | Freshwater viral communities from Lake Michigan, USA - Fa13.VD.MM110.S.D | ecosystem: Environmental > Aquatic > Freshwater > Lake | place: USA: Michigan | collected 2013-09-24 | reverse complement strand
TTATTATGAATAATAGAAAAATAAAAGAAATTGTTAAAAGAATTTTAAAAGAATCAGTTGACCAAAGTAAGGTTGACCAAATTGTTAAAAATTTAAAAGATTCAACAAGTCAATATAGTTGGACTTTTGGAGCTGGAACTGATGAAGATGCCGCAATTAACGCAATTAAGGGAATTCCTGATTTGGAAACTGCAAGTGCGGTTAATGACAAATATAATTTAAGGTCATTTGTTGACGATGAATTTAATTTTGACAAAGATGATGATTGGGGGTATGTCCAACAAATTTTTGACCATTTAGATTCTTTAGGTGTTAATGTTATTAATGCTACTGACCAAAATACGTTTGATTTTGATTTTAGTGGTAGTAGTGGTGGTGGTGGTAATCAAACAACAAGTCCGATAATTAACAATCCCGAAAAGGAACAAGAGGTTATTGTTAAAAAAGGAGGATGTAAACCCGCACCATCTTTAGATAGTATATGTTCAGGTAGTTCATACTTAAAAAACTGTATGAAAGGTGATTCAGTAAATCCTGTACAAGAGTTTTTAATTTCTAAAGGTTTTGTTAGTATATCTAAAACAGGTAAAGTAGATGGAATTTACGGACCAATGACTAAAGCAATGGTTATGAAATATCAAGTAACGGTTGGTTTAAAGGCTGACGGTATACTTGGTCCTCAGACAATTTCTACAATGGGGATTTGTAAAAAGTCAAATCTAACAACTGACCCTCCTTTATCGTCAAGTACAATAACTAATGTCGGTGGTACAGTCGTTCCCCCTAAAACTTCGGTAATTACTAGCCCTGATGGTGATGATGTTGTTGAAACATTATGTGATATCAAAGACAAATCAGTTATTAGAGCTTATAACTCAATTAAAGAAAATATGAGGGCGGATGACCCATCGTTCTTAAGAAGGGAATGTAAAATTGTAATTAACTATCAAATGGATAATGACACTCATTGTGATAATTTACAAGATGTGATTTGTTTTTGTGGTACTAAAGCTAGTTCAGGTGATGACGGATACGCATATTTAGGAGATAAGAAAAAATACTTAAAAGGGTATGTTACATCATATTGTAAAACTGATTTTACACAAGACAATAATCAACCTGTTGTTTTAGATGGTGGTGAATCAAATATAATAATTCCGGGATGTGCAACACCTGGTAGTGTTATTTCAATATTACAACAAGAGGACGACGAGATTTCAAAAGACGATTGTATGATTTTATTTAGCGAAGCGGTTAATTGGTACAACTCGTGGAAAAAATGTGAGAGAAAAGAACACTCGGCGAATCCCGCATATAAAGCAAAATGTTTTTCTTGTCTAAACAAATATAATTTTAATTGGAAAGATTTAGGTAGTGGTGAAAACAAAGTTGTTAAAATGTACGGATTTAACAAAAGAGAAATTAATAAAAAACAAAGAAGAGAATTACCAAGAATGGAATCAATTGAAGCTTTAAACAGAGCTTTATTAATGATGAATTACGATATGAATAAAACTCTTACTGAGAATAAAGAAATAATTACAAAAAATGACAAGACAGGAAAAAGAATTTAAAATGCTTTGTGAGAAGTTTATACAATCTCCACCAAAGTATAGAATGAAAATTGTGTTACCACAACTTTTAGAATCAATTGAAAACAATAAAACTTTAAACGAAGACCTTTTTGATGATTTAACTGGTAAAGTTAAAGGTTGGTTTGGCGGTACAGGAATGAATACTATTTGGGAAAGAGTAATATCTTCAGTCCTTAATGGTATGGGTATGGAAGAGGGATTTCTAAGAGATACAGTTGAAGTTGTATTAGCAAATTCTAAATGGCAGGATTTACCAGGAATCTTAACTAACTGTGGTAAATTTAGTGATTTAATTGTAGCCCAATTACCTGAAATTATTGCAAAATATGTTGCAAGACAATTTGTTGATGAAGATATCTTAACCGTTGCACTTAGAAAGACAATTGTTGACACATTAGCGACTACTGAATTCGCTCAAAGTATGAAAGGTGTGGTTAGAGATGCCGTTTGTCAAGCGTTAGGATGGGTTGGAGGTTTATTTGGGGGTGTTGAAAGAGAGGAATGGAAGAAACAACAATACCAAGGAAGCGGAGCTGAATATAACAAGAAGGCTCCAGTTAAATTTAGTTGAACCTGACAAATTGTAAGGTTGAGAAACCTGCAATATAAACCATATATATCAAAGGGGGTATTTAAATCTACAGGAAAGGTGACGAGAGTCACCTTTTTTGTTTCTAAAAACTTTGTAGATATTCATCGTAAAGTTGTTTCAACTTCTCACCTGATGTATCATAAAAAATGGTTGGTTCTGAAGGACCTTTAATCATAGTCAATCCACTTTCGTGTAATAATTTATCACCCTTTTTAAAATTACACGGACTACAACAAGTTACAAGATTCATCCAAGTATTCTCACCACCTTTACTTTTAGGTATAATATGGTCAATCGTTAAATTCTTTTTACTTCCACAATAAACACAAGAATGTCCATCACGTCTCATAATTCTATTACGATTAACTCTAATCTTTCTTGTCTTATATTTTATGTAGTTATTAAGACGAATAATTACAGGTCGTTTAATGGTACCTAAACCGCAAGGTATTAACTCGTCAGTACTTTTAACCACTTCCGCCTTACCCTTATACAATAAACTGAAACCCCGTTTAAACGAAGTGACATTTATTGGAAAGTAATCAGCATTTAAAACTAAAACCGAGTTCATAATTGATACAAATGTAATAATTAATTTCATAATTTCCAAATTCACCTAATGTCATATATTTATTATTATGGAAAAAAATAAATTAATCGCCATAGCTAATAAGTTATCTAATGGGTTCTTAAAGAAGTATTCGGGTAAAATGAAACCGTCGGACACATATCAGTCTTTAAGAGATAATGAAATGTACTCACCGTTATTCAGTAAAGCAAATGGCGACATTTTAATTATCAGTTTTTTAGTGTCAATACCTAAAATTCATAGAGAATCACAATTTGAAAATATTGCCTCAAATTTATTCACGTTTACGTATTATGATATAGAGAATGATGAAGTGGAGGAGGTATGTGATTCCTGTGATGGTAATGGTGGTGTTGATTGTAACACTTGTGATGGTAATGGTAAAGTAGATTGTGACGAATGTGACGGTGATGGTGAAGATGAAGAAGGTAATTCTTGTAATGAATGTCAAGGTGGTGGTAATGTTGAATGTGATGATTGTGGAGGTGAGGGGACTGTAAATTGTGATGAATGTGACGGAAGTGGGGATGTGAGGCTTTACGACACTTATGAAATTGAACAACATTATTGTGCGTCATACGACTTAAAAATTCTTTCAGTTTGTGAAATGTATGATGATGAGGATGTAATAACTGGTGGTGACATCCAATCAATTGAAAATAGAAACAGAACTATTTTATTAACTTCAGAAACACGAAATGTGGAATCAAATAGCCTTTTACATAATGGTGATGTTCATTTTTACGGTCTCTCAAGAGTCCCTGAATTTTATGGTAATGGTAACTATATTTCCGACACTTATTTAGAAGATAAAGATTAAAAAAAGAGGACTAATGTCCTCTTTTGTTTTTTAGTACCCCCGTCTGGACTCGAACCAGAAACCCTCACATTAGCGTACCACTATAGTTTTCACTACCCTTTTGGTTTGTGGTCTGGACTATCTCTTCACCATATTTTATAAAAAACTTAGGTGGTTGCCGTTTAGTCTCTGCACTTTTTTTGAACTACGAATATTTATAAATAAATAAACTTGGTTCAAAACTTAGCTCACGATTAACAATATGAAATGTTTAGAATGTAACATAGAAACTGAAAACCCAAAATTTTGTAGTAAAAGTTGTTCGGCAAAATTTAATAATAAAAAATTCCCAAAAAGAAAAACAAATAAAAAATGTGCATCTTGTGACAACTTTGTTAAAAATTGGAGAACAACTCTCTGCGAGTTTCATCACGATGAATATATTCAAAATAGATTTGAGTATATTAAAGAAAAAACTTTATCTGAATATTGGGGTAAAGAAAGTTTAAAAACTTTACCTAAATCATCTAAAAATGTTCATATAAGATTATTAGCTAAAAGTCATTTTAAACATTTAACTAAATTACCTTGTCATCATTGTGGTTATGATAAACACGTTGAGTTATGTCATATTAAACCAATTTCTTCCTTTAATGAGACCAATAAAGTTAAAGAAGTTAACTGCGAAGATAATCTTATTCAACTATGTCCCAATTGTCATTGGGAATTTGATAATGGTTTGTTAAACATCTCAAAGTAGCATTTCCTGAATTTGACAACATTCAATTTAAAAATTTCTTTCTAAATTGCTCCTTATTTAAAGTGTGATGCTCTATCCAATTGAGCTACGGGGGCAATAAATCAAAGAACTTCTGTAACAAATATACAACTTTTTTGTTACGATATCAAATCTTTTTTACAACGTATCTGTAACCTGAATCGGAATTCATCTGAAGAATACTTTTAAAATCTTCAGCGTTAACTTCAGTATCAAATTCCAAAACTTCATCCTGAGAATTAAGGATGATGACAGGTAATTCTTTCTTTTCTAGTTTAATATACTTAATGATACAATACATAATTAATATCCGAAATGTGTTCCACTGTAATTATCCCAAGGGTCATTAAAGTAGGTTTGTGTTTTATTTGTTGTTATAATTTTAGAACCTTTTTTTTCTAAAAAATCAGGGTCCCCCTTAAATTCTTTCCAAGTATCAAAATCTTTTAAATCTTCAATCAATTCTAAAGGAATGATAATTAAACTTTTTTCATTATTTGTATTTTTCATAATCTTTAAGTGGTAGGAATATCCACATCAAGATATAAATAGTAACGATTGGTACTGTAGTAAAGAAACAATAAATAAAAATTAATCTAATTAATAATGTATCTATACCAATCATATGTGCAAGTCCTGAACATACGCCGCCAAGTATTCTAGTTGATAGTCTATACATTGTTTTTTTTACAAATATAGAATAAAAATCTCAAAACTCAAAATTTTTAATTTTAATTTATATTTATATGATATGAAATTCAACCAAGTTACAAATGCGGGTGAGAAAAAAATTACCAGAGGATTTGGTATGAAAATGCACCCTATTCATCATAGAATGAAAATGCACCACGGAATTGATATTCCGGTATCAACAGGCCACGACATTTACGCAATTGCTGATGGTGTAATTATTGATAGTGAGACTAGAAGCGACGCTTGTGGAGGTACTATAAAAGTTTCTCACGGAGTTGTAAATGGTAAAAAATTATATACAAGATTTTGTCACTGTAGTCAACTTTTGAAGAAAAAAGGTGATAATGTCAAACAAGGTGAAGTCATTGCAAAATCAGGTGGAGGTAAAGGTGACCCAGGTCGAGGAGGGTCCACGGGTTCACATATTCATTTTGAAGTTTCCGAAAATGGACATACTGTTGACCCGATGCCGTATTATAAAAATTCTGTAGGTGGGGAACAAACTGAGTTACCGAGTGAAATTGATTTGGACAAATATAAAGATGAGTTAGAAAACGATGATGAGATTAATGGTAGTGACGGCTCTACACCTTCTACAGGTGTTAAAAGTTATAGAGAAGTTGCCAGAAATTTAATTAAAAAATTATTTGGTGTTGAAGGTGGAACTGAAGTGACTCCTGAAGTTGTTAATGAAATAGTTGAAGAGTTAAATCGTTATAAAGAGTTAATTAATGAACAAGTTGTGGTATTGGATAATGCCTCACAATCAAACGCTAATGGAGGTACAATTTATACATCTACTAATATGAATTCAGACATTAGAGTACTCCCTTCAGGTGGTAATGTTGAAATATTAACTGAAAAAGGAGGTTATCAAAATGCGATTAGAGTCGGTGGTCAATACGACTATTTTTGGAACGGAACAATAAGTGTTACAAATGGAAAATCTATATCTACAGGTACTGTCATAGGTAAAACTAATGATGGTAAATTATTTATTAAATCGTCACCTAAAAAAAATCAATCACCCCAAAGTGTTATTCCACTTAAACCAGGTCAAACTCCAACTACGGCAACTACGACAACGGCGGACTATAAAAATGTTGCTAGAGAAAAAGTTAGAAATCTTGTAAATACATTAGTTAACGGTAAAACACAAGCTGAGAGTGTTGAAAACAAATTTGATAAAATCTTGGAAGAGGAAATTAAAAACTTTAAAAGACTAATAAGATAATGGCCGAAATTAAATCAAAACTTCCAATTGAAATTGTTGGAATCAAAACAAAAAGTACTTCTCAAGGAGGTATTATGTATACGATTGATAATGGTCAGGACCATAAAATTACACCAGTTTTACCTGGTAAAGTTACTAAAATTGACGGTGATGAAGTTTATGTGTCTCATAAAGAATATATAAAAGAAGATTACGTTTCAATTTATGTTATTGATGGCGATATTAAAGTTAAAAAAGGTGATGAAGTTACACAATTAACTACCATTGGTGTGACAGATGAAGAAATTGAATTGAAAATCAAATATAATGGTTCTTTTATTGACGCTAAATCATTTATTGGAAAAACCTTTAATCAAAGTAGGGGGGTGACCTTGAGTGCTAAGGAAAGAGCAAGATGTATTGTTAAAAACTTAGTAGGTATCCCACAAACTGCTTTAGGTTATAAAAAAGAAAATGACCCTTGTGCGTTTTATAACAATAGTGAAGAACCTACTGAACCTACTGAACCTGATGATGATGTTGAGGATGTTGAGGATGTAGAACCTAAAGATGATGAAGTTAAAAAGGATAACGATTGGTCATTTTTTGACGATGATAACGACGATGAAGAGGATGATGATGATAACTTGTTAGGTAGTGCGGCTAAAATGTTGGGTGGAGGGGTTAACGAACAATTAAACGAAGAAATATCAAGAATTAAAGAATTACTTAGACTTTAATTTTGTAACACTTTTATAATCCCAACTAATATCATTAGTTTCAGAATCGTAAATTTCTGTATTAATAGGATTACCGTCGTAAACTGAAAAATTACCATCATAATCAGCTCTTTGAGAAATTGGAACTGCATTTTTTTCAGAATATGAAGAAGTTGTATGACGATAAGTTACTGTTTGATAAACAGTTTCACGAACATCTACATCAAATGAATATTCTCCAATGGTCGGTATTGTAATGTCCCCTTCAATTTTACCATCGTCAATTAAATGATAATTCAAACTATATAATGCGTAAATAAAATCAATATCTTCATACTCACCATCACCAATTCCCATTAGTTTTGTTATGGTCTCAATTGACTGAACAACCCCATCGTCACTTATGTTGTAAACTTTAGGATTTTCTTCATTATCTTCTAATAATAATTTATATAATCTAAGAATTACATCTTTTAAAATCCTTTGGTTAAATCTTTCAAATTTTGATTTAGACATTTTTGAGTGTTTATAAATAAATATACCGACAACTAATGTTTATTTAAAAAATAAAGGGACCGAAGTCCCTTTATTATTATGGTGGAGATGCGGCGACTCGAACGCCGGTCCAAAAATGTTTACCATAAAACACTACACGTTTAGGTCGATATTGGTTCTCAATATCCCAAAATATTCAGATTAGATTACCCTTCCATATCTGACAAATAAGGGGTTTGTTTCTTTTTGGGTAGAAACCACACCGCTACTACGACTTCTGTTGCAAGGTTGTATGTCTGCCGACCCCTAGTAGGTTAATTCTAAATTAAGCTACAGATACTTCTTCAGTACGGATTAAACCGAGTGTAGAAAGTTTTGCAATTGTGTTGCCATTTGTGTTTTAAGCCAGTTAAACGAGGTTAGCTTAGCCCCGACGTGCGTTTTATGTCAAATGCATTCCTGTCAAATCCAAAAACATCCCCATAAATCAAAGAACTACGTTACAAATATATAAATATATTCCTGAATACACAAGTATTTATTAAAAAAGTTTTAGATGAACCTGTATGATGCATTGATTAAGTATAAGGAAGGTAATGCCGATGAATGGGATGTGAGAAGAGCATGTGATGATGGAGTTGTTCAAATTCAAACTGCAAGTAAAAAAAATATTGGTAAATCGTTAGTGTCTCTTAAATTTAATAGAGATGAGTATATTGAATTGTTTTCGGATGCTGATAAAGAAGATTCTAATAATACATATTTGATGAGGGTTGCAATAGGTGGGGGACACTATGGGGATGTTTTTATTGATTCTGGTTATTTTTCTGATGAGGAGTGGAATGAAGGGTATATTTTCCAACACTTTAGTAAGGAAAATGAAGAACAATTTATTTCATTGGTTAGACAAATTAATCCTTCATTATTGGATAGTAAAGACCAATGGGGTCGTTATGAACAAGAGCTTTTTTCAACAATGAACGAAGCATATAACAATGAAATATCTCAAATTTCATATGAATATGCGGAATTATATGACCAATGTTTAGTTGAAGGATTGAGAGAATATGTGCAAGGTAGAACTTGTGATAAATTTTCATTATATGGGATTTATGAAAAGACTTGTGCTCGTCAATATTACACAACAATTGACATATTATTATCAATGTGGAAAAGAACGGAAACTCCACAAGATGAAGGAATTTTAAAAGTACTCAAAAATTTAGCGGACCAATCTAATTTGTTAATTGATGAGGATTTATATGAAGATTATTACAATTATTATGATAGTAAAAACTTTGACCAAGAATCATTTGATAGAGTAGTTAAATCAAACTTGGATAAAATTCAAGAAAAAGTTGACGAACAAAATGAAGAAGGTGATTTAGTTAAAAACAGAGAAATCTATGAAAAAATATCAAAGTTAAATTATAAATTTGGTGTATGGTATGATTTACCTACAAAAAAAAACTACGGTGGGCAAACTAACCAAGTATTTAAATTGGAGCGTGTTGAAAAAGGTAAAATTGAATTAATGAGAAAAGATAAAGGTAACTATTATAATGCAAAACAATCTAAAATGTCATTTGAAGATTTTTTGAATTATTTATATCATCCAGAATTGTTTAATTGATTTTTTTTCGTACCTTTACGAACTATGATTGAAAACACTGACTTTTTAAAAACTGTTTTATCTATCCCTACCCACACATTTGAGGAAGATAAAATGATTGATTTTCTTATTGATTATCTTTCCGAAAAAAAATATGATTTCACAATTGATGAGATTGGTAACATCTATGTGACCAAAGGAGAATTGGATGACGAGGAGTTTTATCCTTGTGTGGTAGCCCATACCGATACGGTACATCCATTGGATACTATCAATGTTCGTGAAGAATATTTGAAGGACTCTAAAGGTAACAATAGTTTTAGTCTTAAGGCGTATAATGACGAGGGTCAACCAACAGGGATTGGTGGTGATGATAAATGCGGTGTGTTCGCCTGTCTTCAGTTACTTGAGGAGTTTGACGTGATTAAAGTTGCTTTTTTTGTATCAGAAGAAATTGGTTGTGTTGGGTCAAAGAAAGCGGACCCTGTGTTTTTCAGTGATGTTGGTTACGCAATTCAATTTGACGCACCTGATGACTATATGGTAACTGAATATTGTTATGGTGTTAAATTATTTGAAACCGATTCAATATTCCATACAACCGCCAAAACAGTATTGAATGAAAATATGTTGTCTGAACCAAAGTTTATGCAACATCCATATACCGATGTTTGGCAGTTGAAACAAAAATTTGATTTTTCTTGTATTAATCTTTCAGTAGGTTATCATAGTTATCACACAAGAAACGAATACGTTGTTGTTGATGAAGTATTTGCGGGAATTCATTCAGGTAAGAAAATGATTGAAGAACTTGGGTTAAAAAAATACCCATTCAAACACATACCAAGAAATATTTTTGGATAAAAAGAAAGGGAGATTTATTCTCCCTTTCTTTTTCTCTTCTTTTTCTCAGGTTTGGTCTCCGTTTTTTCTATTGAGACTGTCTCCTCATTTATTGACACCATATAAGTGTCATTGGTATTGATGTTATCTCTTAATACTTCATCGGATATGAAGTCCTCAATCTTCTCTTGGATTGCTCTCTTCAACGGACGTGCCCCGTACACATCATCAAATCCAACTTTTGAAATGTACTCAATAATTGATTCATCAAATGTGATATTATATCCAAGTTTTGATAATCTGTTTTGAAGTTTACCAATTTCAACTCTAACGATTTTTTGAATATCATCATTTTTAAGAGTGTTAAATACAATAACCTCATCTAAACGATTAATGAATTCAGGTGCGAAATGGTTTTTAAGTTCCTTGTTTAACATATTCTTTTTCAACTCTTCGTTGGCATATATATTATTTCCTGTACCGAATCCAACTCCTGTACCAAAGTCTTGCATTTTCTTAACACCCAAGTTTGATGTCATAATGATTAAACAGTTTTTGAAATTAATTTTTCTTCCAAAACTATCTGTCATATATCCTTCATCTAAAAGTTGAAGTAATGCTGAGAATATATCTTTGTGAGCCTTTTCAACCTCGTCAAATAATACCACTGAATATGGTTTAGTTTTTACTTGTTCAGTTAACTGACCACCTTCATCATAACCAACATAACCCGGAGGAGAACCAATCAAACGGGATACCGTATGTTTTTCTTGGAATTCACTCATATCAATACGGATAAGGTTTTCATCACTTCCAAAAATCTGTTTTGCCAGTTCTTTAGCCAATAATGTTTTTCCAACACCTGTTGAACCAAGGAAAATAAATGAACCAATTGGTTTATTTGGGTCCTTAATACCTAAACGGTTTCTTCTAATTGATTTTGCAATTTTAACAATTGCTTCTTTCTGACCAATAACTGAATTATTTAATTCGTCTTCCAAATTCAATAACACATTTTTATCATCCAAACTTAATTTGGTTAATGGAATCTTGGTCATTGTTGAAACTACTTCATAAACAAGTTCTTCAGGGATTTCCTTTCTGTTTTCAAGTAAATCTTGTTCAAACAACTTTTTCTCAATATCAAGTTGGTGAAGTACCTTTTTCTCTTTATCACGAAGGTTTGCGGCTTCTTCATAGTTTTGTTTTTTAACTACTAAAAGTTTTTGTTTCTTGATATCTTGAGCTTGTCGTTTTAGCTCCTCAATAATTTCAGGATTTTTAACGTCAACTTGTGCTCTTGCTCCGACTTCATCCAAGATGTCAAAAGCCTTATCAGGAAATTCTCTATCTGTGATATATCGTTCTGCCAAGTCAACACAGATTTGAAGAATGTTATCTGTAAAATTTACTTTGTGGTAATTTTCATACTTATCTTTTACATTTTGTAAAATTTGTAGGGTCTCTTCTTTAGTTGAAGGACTAACAATTACTTTTTGAAATCTACGGTCTAACGCTCCGTCTTTTTCAATTTGTTTTTTGTATTCGTCTAATGTCGTTGCTCCAATACATTGAATTTCACCTCTTGATAATGCAGGTTTTAGGATGTTAGATGCGTCTAATGAACCTGATGCGTTACCCGCCCCAACAATAGTATGAATTTCATCGATGAACAAAATAACACTTGGGTTAGCTTGAATTTCTTCCAAGATAACTTTTAATCTTTCTTCAAATTGACCACGATACTTGGTTCCAGCAATAACTGAATTCATCTCCAATGACAAGATTCTCTTGTCTAATAGATTTCTTGGACAATCTCCTTCAAATATTTTCATTGCTAAACCTTCAACAATTGCAGTTTTACCACAACCAGGTTCACCAATGATAATAGGGTTATTTTTCTTTCTTCTTGATAGAATCTGAGCAATACGTATAATTTCGTTCTCTCTACCAACCACAGGGTCCAACTTACCTTCTTCGGCAAGTTTAATCAGGTCTCTACTAAAATTATCTAATACAGGAGTAGAACTACCCGTTTCAACTTTTTTAGGAAGTTTCATTCCGTCATCAACTGAATCTGTCATATATTTTTTTTTATAAGTTTAAACATAATTTATTTAAAATTCAATGATTTTCGGTTATGATTATAAACAAACAAAATATTATGGGAATTAAAAAAGAAACTATTGAAGGTACAAAGATTATCTGTGAAATTGAATCAACTAATCTTACAAAAACAGACTATGATACAATTAGTAAAAAACTTATTGTTGAGTTTAAAAATGGAACACTATACGAATACGAGGAGGTCCCTCACCAATTGTATACTCAATTTAGAATGTCTCAATCACAAGGAAGTTTTTTCAGTAAGAATATTGCAAAGAATTACAAATTTAAAAAATTGTAATTTTTGAGGTATTTATATTTGTGAAGTTAGACCAAGAAATATTAGACAGTTTTAAATTACAAACAACACTTTGTCCTACAGTGTGGGATTTAGAAGAGAATCCTCCGCAATTAAAAAATGAAGTTAAATTAAATTTAATTAAAGTTTCTGAATTATTTAGAGATTTCATTGGGGTGGATTTTTTTGTTGATGACGTAATAATGACAGGTTCATTGGCTAATTACAATTGGTCAAAATTTTCAGATGTTGATTTACATTTAGTTGTTGATTTTACTCAATTTGATGAAGATAAATTAGAACTATATATTGAACTTTTTAAAGTTAAAAAAACAATTTTTAACAATGTTCATAATATTAAAATTTACGGATTTGATGTTGAGGTTTATGTGCAGGATAGTAATGAATCTCATTTTAGTTCAGGAGTATATTCAGTCTTATATGATGAATGGATTGTTAAACCTAAACACGAAAAAATAGACGTTGATAAAAAAATATTAAAAGACAAAATTAACCAATGGGTTAATATTATTGACGGAGTTAAAGAAACAACTGAAGATATATCTGCGGAGGAATCAAAAGAAATTATTGACAAATATAGAGATAAACTTAAAAAGTTTAGAAGTTGTGGTCTTGAGAAAGGTGGGGAGTTTTCATATGAAAATATTGTATTCAAATACTTAAGAAGGTCGGGACACATTGAAAAATTATTCAATTTAGAAAATCAAATACTTGACAAAGAACTTTCTTTATCTAAAAAATAAAAAAATTAAACAAGTTTACGAAATATGAAGTATTTATTTAGAAAATACTTAATAAAATCGCGCATCTAATAATGCGTTAAAACAAATAAAAACAAATGAGTAAGTTAAAACCAATTGGTAGCGAGAAACTTGAAGGATTGGAGAAAATCCAACGTATTATGGAAATCGCTAGATATAAAGAGAATATTCCTCAACCAATAAACGAAGTTTCAAGTAGAGAATATCAAGTTGTTTTAGCTGATGGAGTGAAATATTCTATCAACAAAGAAAAGCTTGGTTATGTAATTAAGAAAGAAGTTAATGAAAACTTTGAATATATTGAGGCGATGAAGAACAGAAATCATTACCGTTCATACTCACAAGCGTTTAAAAGACTTAACTTAATTGCTAAGGAAGTTAACGTAATTACAGGAACTGATGAGAATATCTCATTATTCACTGAAGATAAAAAATATTTGTTAAAACAACCTAACAGACCTGAGCCGTCTGAAGAACCTTCACCTGAACCAGCACCAATGGGACCACCAACGGCCGCAGCACCTGCACCATCACCTGAACCTCCTTCGGATGAACCAATGCCTGATGAAGATTTGTCAATGGGTGAACCAATGGATGATGAAGATTCGTCAATGGACCAAGGTGAAGAAATGAATCAAGAAGATGAGATTTCTTTTAAAGATATTCAAAAATTAACAGGTAAACTTTCTCAAAAAATTAGAGATATTGAAGAAGAACAACCTTTAAATGGTAAAGATGTTAAGTATGTAATTAATTCTATTTTATCGGCATTAAATCTTGATGAGTTATCAAGTGACGATAAAGAAGAAATTATGTCAAGATTTGAAGATGAAGATGCTGACGAAAATCCTTCAGATTATGAAGAGGAAACTGATTTTTCTTCAGAAGAAGAGGAAATGCCTGAAGAAGAACCAACACCTGAAATGGAAGAAAGTTCACCAGCTTACAAATCGTCAATCGCTTCTCATAATTCATCAGATATGTTTGGAATGGACGAATTAAAAGTTGAAAACATTTTGAAAAGATATTTTGTTGTTAATGAGGGTGAAGAAAAACCAAAGAAAAATAAGTATTCTCAAATTTTTGAAATGTCGGTAACTAAAGTTCAAGCAAATGTTGCTAAAAACTTAATGGAGGTTGCACCTACTGTAAAATTCATTGGGAGAACAGATAGAAAAAATTTAGTATTTGAAAATGGAGGTCAACAAATCAAGATTACTCCATCAGGAAATATTTTATGAGTTATTTAGTTTTTATTAATGGTTTAGGACCGAATTATAAAGGAGAGATGAGATACGAATTTATCTTTTCAAATAAATTAGATATTGAGGGAGAGGATTGGGAACACGAACCAGCTAGCACATATCCAAAACCACCTGAGTTAAATGATATTGAAAGTGTTGGAGTTTTATCTGAAGGAGGAATTGAATTAGAGTTGATACAAAACTCAGACTATTTCTCAATGAGAGACGCGATTGACGGAGTTATATCTTTAGGATGGGAAAGTGATAAAGAAATAGAAGACAGATTAGTTTTCAGATTTGGTGAAAAGGAAGAGGATACAAAAAATAAATTATATTCAAAAGACTTAATTTTGAATTTTGAAAAAGTTTTATAAAATGAGCTTAGTTAACAAAAAAGAAAGTTTAAAAAAAATGGGTTTTAATCCTAAAACATTGTCATTAATGACTGAGTCTGAAATATCTAAATTATTTAAGAATTTCATTTACGAGTCAAAAAAAGAAACTAAAGAAGCTGAAGTAAAAGTAGTCGACAAAAAATCATATGAAATTACTGGAGATGGTCCTGTAAACTTACCTAACAATCCTAACAATAAAGGATTTCAAATTAATAAACAGGGAAATAAAACTATCGCTACCCCAATGGAAAGTGAAATGAAAGAAGGTAGAAAATCTAAGAAATCTAAGAAAAATCCTTTTGCAATTTGTACTTCAGTTATGGGAGCGGAATTTGGTTCAACTGAAAGAAGTGATTGGAGTAAAAAACAAATGGACAAGTATGAGAAATGTGTGATGGGTGTCAAAAAATCTATTAAAGAAGGTAAAAATCCTGAGGAAGTGTTGTTGGAGAATAAATTTAGAACTATTATTGAAAAGAATTTAAGACCAACAATTACTAAAGGAGATTTATTAAATATGATTAACGAACAACCTGTTGAAACTCCTGTTAAACCAAAGACAAGACCTAACGTTAGACCTGGTAGTCCACTACCTAATCCTGGTAGTTTACCAAAACCAAAGGCAGGTGGAACTAAAGAAGCTCCTGTAAAACCAACTACAAAACCAAGAGTTAGGCCGGGTAGTCCACTACCTAATCCTGGTAGTTTACCAAAACCAAAGGCACTTGAACAATTGCCTGATTTTATGCAATTTTCAGAATATAAAAAATGGGAAAAATGAAAAAGAAAATAGTAAAAGAAGCACCGATAGATTTAGAACCAGGTAGTTTACCTATCAATCCAAATTTAAAACAATCTATTGAAAGGGATGA
>Ga0181358_1000631_pt1 | contig 15642 bp, 24 predicted proteins | sample Fa13VDMM110SD_FD_130096 | JGI IMG/M metagenome (GOLD analysis project Ga0181358, IMG submission 130096) | Freshwater viral communities from Lake Michigan, USA - Fa13.VD.MM110.S.D | ecosystem: Environmental > Aquatic > Freshwater > Lake | place: USA: Michigan | collected 2013-09-24 | reverse complement strand
TGCGAAAAGAATTCAAACTATGAAATCATTAAAAGGTATTATTGTATCCAAAAAGCAGGAGGAATTGGACAAAGCCCTAGAGGTTGCGTTCTCTAAATTCTAATGGCACAAGCAAGCGGATCTTTAAATTTAGACGTATCTAAATTTGTATCTGGAATCGAAACAGCAAAGAACAAGTTGCTCGGACTTCGCTCTGCCTTAGAGCAGTCATCAACGGTTGCTAGGGGCGCATTTAAGGTTTGGGACTCTGCACAACAGATCGCAACTGGAATCAACACTTTAAAAGCTCAGATAGATAATCTAACTGGCGCATGGCAAAATTTAAAAGCCTTTTCCTCACAAGTGCCGTCTGCATTCAAGGCTATTCAAAGTGCTGGTCAGTCTGCTGGCAGAATGCTTGCAGGCATGTCACCAGCATTAAGGGGTGTTGCCTTAGCTGGTGCTGCTGCTGGTATTGCTATTTTTGGTGCTGTAAAAGCATTTCAACTTGTGGCTGGTGCTGGCAAAGCAGTTATCGGTGCGGTTGGATCTATTATTTCTAAAATGGGTGATCTTGCAAATAGGGCAAAAGAAGCCGCTGTGAGTGTTGCAAAAGTAGTTGGCAAGGGAATTGATGCTGGATTTAGGGGAATTGGAAATGTTGCAAAAATAGCTGGTGCTGGAATTCTTGCACTCGGGGCAGCTGCTGTTGGTGCTGGGGCTTTTATTACTCGAGGAGTTACTGGAATATTTGATATGGGGGATGAATTAAAAACCCTTCGTGATCGAACTGGTGCATCCATTCCCTTCATAATGGATCTTCAAAAAGCCTTTAAGGGAGTTGGAATGAGTGGTGATGCAGTCGGACCAATGCTAAGTACGATGCAAAGATCTTTAACGGGTGTTAATTCAGAGGGAGAGCCAACGAATAAAATGTTTGAGAAGCTTGGATTAAAAGCTGGCGAGCTTTCTAAAATGGATCCTGGAACTGCGTTTAAAACAATCGGAGCTAAAATTGCTGGACTAGCAAGCCCAGCAGAAAGAACAGCGGCTTCTTTGGCTATCTTTGGGAAGGCTGGCGGTGCGATGACAGCAATATTTGCAGATGATGAGTTCGGTAAAATAGGAACAAATCTTACTGGAAGCGCACAAATAATGTCTGATAATGCGGATACATTCGCAAAGATCAGTATTGCCCTTAGAAGCTCTGGAGCAATGTTTAGAGACTTCTTTATTCAAATTGCTGGCAAGGTCGGTGCGCCACTCCTTGCGATTATGGAAGCCTTCCAAGGGGGGGATTTCCTCGCTGGAATAGGAGAAAAGATCGGAAGCGTTCTTGGTGACGGACTAACTATCTTTGCAAATGCAATTAAAGAGGGGAAGATTTTTGAGCTTTTTCAAACTGGCTTAGAGGGGGTTGTTATGATGGGGGCAGACCTAATGGCAAGGGGATTTAGTGCAGCTGTTCAGACCATAATTGAAATGTGGAATAATGGACTTCTGAAGGAGGGAATCGGCGGTCTTATTTCTGGGTTTGCATCTGCAACACAAGTCATGCTTGGATATTTAATGAAAGTATTCCAAACCCCAATAATCTATTTTCAAGCTGGAATTCAAACTGCAGTAGAAAATCTTCTTGAGGGACTTAACAAGATACCAATGCTTGGAGAAAAGCTGGGGCTTGCGAAAGACTTCAAGGCTGGTTCATTCTCAGATAATAAGAAAGACATAGAAGCGCAGGGAGGGCTTGGTTTTGGTTCTGAGGGCAAAGGCGCAGATCAGATGATTCAAGAGGGCAAGAAGGGGGTTGCGGATGCGCTTTCAACTGTTACTAATGTCCTTGGGCAAGGGGGGGCAATATTTAAGGATAAGTTTGCCAAGCAGGGCGAGATCATAGACGGTGCTGGAGAGAAGTGGAAGAAGCTTACAACACTTACTGGAACTCTGATGACGCCGATTGAAAAGGTAAAGTCAAAGGCAAATGCTGTTGCTGGTTCTATAGACGGTGGAGCTTCTGCCGAAGGAAGTGCTCTTGCTGATGCTAGTTCTTCCAAGGCAGGAAAGGGTGGAAGCGATGCCGTATCTTCTCTTCAAAAAATCGGTGGTGGTGGAGGGGTTGGAGGAGGAGATCCCATGCTAAGGAACTCAGACAGACAGGTTAAGCTAATGGAAGATGCAAACAAAATATGGCAGGGAATTTCTGAGAAGTTTACTGGTACAACTGGGGCTTTCAAGGGAAGTCCCTCGCTTTTAGGATAATATGCCAACCCCAATATACAAAGGAACATTTCCAGTAGTTATTAGCGAGGCTACAAAATACTTTGACAGAGGGAAAATAGAGTTTGTAAAAACACAGGTATATCAAAGGGCAAGCGTTGTAACTGGAAGCATCGGCTCTTCAAATAGTCTTTCAATAGACGGAAAGTTACTATCTCTTACAAATATAAGTGTAAGCACAAAAGACGGACTATCAGAGGTTACGCAAACATATAGCGGTGGTGATTCATCGGCTCCAGAGGTATATGAAGTTGTTGCCACATGCTCCGAAGAGCCAATATCGACGCACCCAGCATTTACAGTATCAACTGGTATATATACTCCTTCATCTATCGTTGACGCAGCTGGTTCTGCAAATGTTAATTTTGACCAAAGCAATGTCTTTGTTTCTTTTGGAAAAAATGCCGAAAACAATTTCTTTGGAGTCTCCAGCTATCTCAGTCCGCAGGTTCAATACAGAAGAATACGCTCAACTGGGACAGAGCCAACTATTGCCGAGACTGGAAATGTCGGATATATATTTGATGCTCCAGAAGGATACCCCCCAACGATAGGAAGTGGAAGAACTTGGCTTCAAGTGGCGGTTGGAATCAAAAACAATGGGAATCAAAAAACTGGATCTGGACAATTTGAAATAACAGAAGAATACAGAGGAAGCGGAGTAAAGGGCTGGAATCCATTTGTATACCCAACATTTTCATGAGTGCAACACGCATAGGACTAACTTCGCTTTTCGTGAATGAAACTTCTTGGGAGCAAAACAAGGAGGGCTTGATAACGTATACAGAAAAGAGTGTGGCATCCAGAGAAAATATAAACGTAACTACTCCAAATCTTAGCGATGAAAGAACTATTGGAGGAATACAATGTCGGGCTGTATCAGTAAATGTAGTCTGCCAAGGAGGTGCATTTACAGAGTACAGCGTTGTATATCAAGGGGGAGAGGACACAACTCTTCAGCAAGACACAAGCAATTCCACTGGAGAAGAGCCGATTCAATCACACCAAAACTTTGTTACGACTATAGTTCCAGCTGCTGGAGAGGGAAATGTCATTTATAATGATGACAATTCATTTCTCGCTTTTAACAAAAGCTCTGAAAACAATTTTTTTGGTGTGACGGCATATCTTCAGCCTAACATGTCATATAAAAGATCTTTCAATACTACCGTGACGGCTACCGCAACAGATCTTTTTGCAGTAGGACGAATTGTTAATGCCTCTGCAGACTTTCCAGAAGTGCAGGCTGGATCAACTTGGTTGTGTGTTGGGGCGCAGTACACAAAAAGAGGAACATCATTTGATGTGTCTCACGACTTTCGAGCTTCTGGAGAGAATGGTTGGAATGAGTATATTTATGGACCACCAGTTTCGCCACCTCCAACGCCATCATAGTGTATGGCAGTATTAAACAAGCTTCAAAAAGGGCAAGCAATTACCTCGGATATTCTAAACAATATTATTGATGGAATTCGAGAGTGTCAGTTGCAATCTGTAGTCGGGGGGTACTTTAGGAGAGGGACGGGTGGAACCACAATAACGATTGCCAATACTAGGACGGCAGGAGGCCAGATCTGTCCATTTACTCCAACCGTTACTGCGGTAACAAGCGGGTTTGATGTTTCATTCTCTGTTGGCACTATCAATGGAATACTTCCAACAAATATGTTTTCAAACATAACTGGTGTTACAACACAAGCAAGAAATTATTTCTATATTAAATGTGATACAGACGGAAAACTTATCACAACCGCAGTAATTGAAAAAGATACAGAAGTAAGAACTCCCCAAGTATCAGTTCCAGACGCAGCTCCAGACGAATTAAATATACTGATCGCAACTATGGCTACATCTGGAGCAATCAGTACAGCCATTGCTTGTGAAAACCTATCGGTGAGAGCAGTGCCAAATATACAAGAAGACAATGTTACATATGTAGCTGGAGAAAGAAACTTTACGCAATACTACAACTGGGTAATATAATATGCCATTTGGAGAATATTTCACATATTTATCATATGATCTTACAGATGAAACAACACAGTCAGCTTTTATTTCATTTGAAGGCTATGGATCACGAGGTGCTACAACAAGTTATGCAGTTGGTTTGCCCGATTCAAGCAGTAGTAGCGGGGAGATAACTCAGTCGACTACTCGTATAGGTGGAAATGAACACATTAGAGTAGTATCTGGGACAACATCTCACGAAGAAACACCATCGGGATCGGATGGAACAACAACGGAACAAACAAATATTTTCAGTGTAGATTTTTTTGAGAACCAAGGATTTGCGTCAACATTTTATGACACGGAAACCACTTACTATTTCTCAGACTGGACGGATGATAGTGGGGCTGTTCTAGACCTTACCCACGGAGGAAAAACCACGGTAGTTAGTTTAAGACAAACATCAAGTACAGAGCTAACTTTAGCTCTTTCACTTGATGAAACCATAACTGAAACATATTCAGAAGTTACAAGCTATTCCGCAAGTTTAAACAGAAGCTTTACGGACACTATATCCATATCGGAATATGGAACTATTATTTCCTCTAAGGCCACGTGCAATGAGATTATAGGCAAGGGATATGTTATTTTTCCAGTATCAGGTACAAATTGGACATTAGATGGGTCTAGTCTTATGTATCGAAGGATTTTTTCAAGTACTGGATTGTATGGGGAATACTATACAGACATATTTAAAGATAATGAAGATGAAACTACTACGTTTGAACCAGATTTAGACTATCTTTCTCCAAATGTTACAGCACAAGGAGCTGAAGAAGTTATCCCTTTTTCAGATGTCGTTGGAACGATAACTTACGATGTTATATCGCAACAATCTGAGTCATTTACAATACCCGATAGCTATGACTTTTATCTCAATCAATTTGTGTTAAATACGGAAATGGGTTCAAGTAGTCAGTGGAATAGTCTATATGCAGTAAGCTCAGAGCTAAGCTATACAAATCAAGAGGGAGTAACAATCGGACCTTATGGGGATAGTTCGGCGGGTTCGTATGTCATAGGGGGGGCTATAAGTACCACAAGGTTTATTAACGTAGATACAACAATCGCTTCTTTTTCATATTCATTCGCAAATACAAAAAGCACATATGTTTCATATAGGGCATTAGCAAAAACCATAAGCACACTTTCCTATTTATTGTATTCATATGAAAATACGTGGGGAGCAAAGTTATTTACAAGCTCAACGGAATCAGGCACTACTATAGTAGCGCCAAGTTTCGATTTTACTGTTTCAGTCGAAATATCTCAAAGTGGTCTTACAAGCTATTCATTTTTTGACACCCATTTTCCAATAAAAGTTAATAAGGCTCTTTACTCTTTAGAGTATCCTGCCCCTCCATTTGTATCAGAGATATATCCAACTTTTTTTACTCAAAAGTCTCCTGACTTTAGATGGGTTCTTGCAGACGCAGCAAATCCATCCTCTGCCACAATGTATTTCAACTCATTATCTGAAGTAACAGCACTAACAAAGCTATACTTTACAACCTATAAGTATCATAGATATGGAATTATAAATGCACCGATATTTGCAGTCCCTATCGACTTTACAAGCGAAAGCGACTCGTCTGTTACATATCAAGCTGTAAGTATTCCCTCAAATTTTTACTTTGGTGTAACACAATCGGGAACTCAATCCTCAAATTTTAATGCTGTAGCATCGGCAACTCAAACATATTCAACTTTAGAAAACTCAGCATTTAATACATCTACATTTACTATTAGATATGTTGGTAGCGGAAGCCATCTAAAAATGAAAACAAGTAATATAAATGACATCTCTGGTAATGGAGATCCCGCAACTTATGAAAATATATTTCATACTATTGCGGTAGAGCAAAACTCTTCTGGATGTGCTTCGTGGTCAATGGATAATTACTACTACTGGGTCGTTACAACCATTAGCTCTACAACCCCTTTCGGTACAATCTCTGTCGATACAACCAGTCGGATAATCAGTGGTACGGTCTCAAGCCCAATTTCAATTGTCGGAGACAATCATCCATTTACTTTCATTGCCTCTGAGTGGCTTGAACAGTTTGATAGTGGCCTCCCATATGTAGCAATCGATGTGAGTTATCAAAATTCATACTCTTATTCCTAGCTTGACTATAAATATATTTTATAGCATAAATTCCTTATGAAAATATGCATAGCAACTTATTTCACGAAGGGATGGTGTTATTCTGTAGACTCTTGGCTTGAGCATTTTATTACTTCGGTGAAGGGATTCTCTGGTAGTCTTATTGTAAGCACGGATACATCGGACGAGTGTGAAGAAAAATGCAGAGCTATTAAGGCAAGGGCAGAGCAGGCTGGATGGATAACTCATATTATAAAGTCAATCGGAGTGGAAGACTCTCAAAAGGCTTATAAGGACGATGCCCAACTAATCATAGCCAGAATCCAGCAAAAGGCTTTTTCTTTAGCCCGAGAACTAGATTCAGACATATTTTGGTCAATAGAAAGTGATGTTCTTGTTCCTCCTAACGCGCTCAAGGTTTTATTGCAAGCACTCGAGTTCGATGATGGCTACTATGGAGTCGGAATGGTCACTTATCCGAATGGTCAGTTTCTTGGGGGCAGAGGAAGTCCACAACATCAGATCGCAGAAGATTTCAAGCAGGATGAACGAACTATTCCAGCAGAGATAAAAAAGCAAATAAAAAAACGTGATGAACGAGGTAAAGAGCTTTTTGAGAAAAAGGAAAAGCCAAAAGATTCAGAACTAAAAGAATGGGAGGAGCTAGATAAAAAGATAAAATCTTGTCCTCCAAAGGGAAACATATTTGAGCTTCAATCTAAGGGGTGGAAACAGAGGGGATGGCTTGACTCCGCTTATCCTGCCATCGGACGAGGAGCAATACTTCCTACCGATTGGGTTGGGCTTGGGTGTACCATTATGAACAAGAAGGCACTCTCGCTAGCTACTTTTGAGGGCTATGAATTAAAGGGAACGCAGGACTTATTCCTGTGCTGGAGCAGATGGCATCCAGCAAATATAAAAATGTGTGTTATCCCGCATATTCTCTGTAGCCACGTAAAGCGAAAGGTCGGAGAAGATGGTAAGCGCACGGATGAGATCGAGATTCATGAGGCTTATCACGAATTATCTGGGGAATTTGTTGGGCATATTCGTTGGAGGCCACGCAAGTACATAAACTTCAATCAATAGTGAAATACCAATTGACATTCTTATAGGGATATATGAATAACATTCTACCTTGGATTACTGGAAACATGACAAGCATCGTTGCCGTTGCTGGGGCAGTCGTGATTCTTGCACGGATTATCGTCAAGCTAACTCCTACCCCTGCGGACGACTCGATCCTAGAAAAAGTAGTTGGCTTTCTGAAGGCAGTCGGACTTCACATCGACGAAAAGAAATGATTCGACTCTTAGGTGCGGTAGTAGACCTAGTTCTTCGGTTTATGCCTACACCCAAGGAGGTGAAGGAAAAGGAGGCGAAGCAGAAACGTGATCAATCTAGGGAACGAATTAACAATACTTTTGGCTCTGGGACTGATGGTACTGGTTGGTGGGTGCGCTAGCACAAAGCAGTTTCCCCCCCCCTCTGATTCGGTTGAGTTCTTAACAAGGGACTATAGATTTGCAGACGTTATGAAGTCAAACCAAAACGTCAAGGGCTGGGCAAGAGATACTCTGGATGTGGTGAATGAACTTCAATATCAACTTGAGCTAGAGAAGCAAAATAAATGAGCTATGACGAGAGATCCTATAAGAATCTTGACGGACTACAACCAGACTTTAAGCAGAGGGTTGCTTCTTGGTATGAGGAGTGTGGTAGCGAGGGAACGAAGATATTGATTTATTGCGGCTTCAGATCATTTGAAGATCAAGAAGAACTATATAAGCAGGGCAGGACAAAGGCGGGTTCAATCGTTACCAATGCCAAGGGAGGCCAAAGCTTCCATAACTACGGACGAGCAATAGATTATGTGCCAATAGTAAGAGGCGAAGTCTGCTGGGATGATACGGCTGGATACCTAAAGGCACAGAGAATTAGCAAGGAGTTTAACTTGAGGGCAATTTCATGGGAACTACCGCACCTAGAGGATGGCAACTTTGAAAACTGGCGTAGTCTGGCTGGATCTGGCTCACAACCCCCTAGCAAACCATCGAAAGCACTTTCTAGACCCATTGTGGAGCGTTTGTCGGGCATCAGGAAAGTCGGTGGCAGAGGTATAAGATGAGGATTCCAGCACATAGGGTCAGGCACGGAAAGAAGCTGTCAAAGACCATGCAAAGACTAATGCTCGATAAGTACATGCGGGGATACTTGAAGTACAAGACAAATATCGAGGACAAGCCGATTTTGGGAGAAATCCTTCAAGAAATTCTAGACCTTAACAATTACTTCTTAACTTTTATGAATCAACTAGAAGATATTAAGAAATCCTGTAGAACTGAAACAAACATAGATAAATTACGTCAAAAAATAGACAAGCTGTTGACATAGAACGGAAACTAAGTGAACTACCGAAAGTTTGTTGCGGGGTTTGACTTGCACGGTGATATGCAGGATGCGGATGCTGTCAAAAAGATTCTTTTGTTTTGCAGGGAATTCAAGCCAGATATTCGAATATTCGGGGGAGACTTGTTTGATTTTAGACCCCTACGCAGAAAGGCAGATAAGTCAGAGCAAGCTGAAAGCTTGGCAGACGACGTGATGATGGGTAAGGAATTTCTAAAAGAATTTAAGCCAAACATATACATAAGAGGAAACCATTGTGAACGGCTTTGGGATATAGCTGGAAGTGAGATCGGGGACGGATTAAAGCGAGATGCTGCTCAAAATGGAGTAAATGAAATAGAGGATCTGTGCAAAAAGCAGGGAACAAAAATGTACCCCTACGACAAAAGAATGGGAGTGCATCGAGAGGGTAAGCTTTTATTTATACATGGATACTGCTCTGGGATATACGCATTGCGAAAAAGTCTAACCAGCTACGGAGAGAGCTTGGTTATGGGGCATATTCATAGCAACCAGCAGACCACGATTGAAGGGCTTTCTCCGAAAAGGGGATGGGCGTCTGGCTCGTTGTGCAAGCTAGACTATGAATACAATAGGGGAAATCTTGCATCTTTATCGCATGAGCATGGATTCGTTTACGGCTTGCTATTCGATAACGGAGACTTCATAGTAAATCAAGCGAGAAAAACTTCTGGTGAATGGATAATCTCAACAAGCTTTAAGAAAATATAATGCTTCATCGAAATACAAAATGTGAATGGACGAAAACTCTTCACGAAGCGTTAAGCTCGTCTGTGGATGTAGTTCCGAAGGGATGGCTAACTTCTGGTGAGGTTGCAAAGCTAATCGGACTGCAAAGACCACAAGCATTGAAGCACTTAGCGGTGATGCTGGAAAAGAAGCGAGCCGAGAGGCGAATGTTTAAGATTATAATAAATAAGGAATACAATCTTTTGCGAAGCGTATACCACTACCGCCTAATAAAGAAGCCTACTTCTTTGCTAAAATAAAGTTCTCTGACGGAGACTGTCTTAGGCAGATCTTAACCAAGTCAGACACATAGGCGAGCGTAAGAAGGCTGGATGGAAGTCGAAATAGGCGAAAACCCATATAGGATGCGACATTATATTTGATGGCATCTGCGGAGAATCCCAAGCCTTTTTGATGTCTCCCTCCCGTCCACATCCCGCCTTCAATTTCAATAAGTGTTAGCGTGGGGCGATGAAAAAAATCGCTTCGCCATTTTCGGACAGGACAAAAGTGATGCTCTTGTTCGAGCGTTGGTCCGTTGCATGCTCGCCATAAAAGTGCGAATTTTTGTTCAAGCTTAGATGCCATAGTCTTAAGTCACTTACCTTGTAGGGCTTAAAAGTCACGAAAAAAGATTAAAATAAATCTTGCCAAACCGCTTTGCATCTGGCATAATCACCCCATGATCAAAACCAACCAAGTCATAACCGAAAGCGTGACGGTCAAAGCTCACGATCAAAAGTATTGGGAAAAAAGGGGGGTGAAATTTGCTAAGAGCAAGTGCATCTCAATGAGTCTGAGCGGAGTCTTTGGAGAAGAGCGAGACTCTTGGACAGCCTATTACAAGAAAAAGTATTTGTCTGGAGGCGGTTCAACTATTGAGTCTGTTGTTGCTTGGATAAATAAAAAACAAGACAAGTACCTGCAGATAATGAAAACGATTGATAGCGGGAAGTACATTTAACCTCAACCAAGAAAGAACCAACCGACAATGAGCAACCAAGAACAATCCATCGAAATCTTAAACCCCATCGCAGAATTTCTTGGGGTGTTGATACATGAAGCAGAAGACGGATCGTATAAGTTCTTCGACAAGGACGGATACATCCACCCACGAAATACCAGAATGAACAAGAGGCAAAGAATGGCTTGGATCAAAAGTGATATTAGCTGGTACGCAGTCAACGGCTGGCTCTAAAAACCAAACAAAGGAGAAAACAAAATGGCAAATGTAACTGAAATTTGGGTAGATGCAGATGCGGTGGACTTTAAGTTTGAGGGAAGAGGCTATTCGGTCAGCGGTATTGTGAACCACCAATGCCACAAGGAAAGCTGTGGGATAGGCTCGTATGAATACCAAGGGGCGAAAGAGTCAGACGATTCCTACGAGTATGTATCGGAGTTCAAGGAAGCCACCTACGAGAAAGTTATACTTGCAGACGATGCTGGTAACGAGCTTGACCGCATAGGAGAGCTATTTGAAAAGGCAAAGGAAGCCATGTGGGAAGCAACCAAGGAGAACGCAGAACAACAAGCGTGGGACGTATGAAGAAGAAAATCAAAAAACAGCTAGACGCAAGCCCATCAACCAAAGCGTTGTTCGACTCTGTTTTCAACCAGATGGTCGAAACAGCCAAGGCGCACGGATATATAACTGCGAAACTAGAAGCCCTGCGAATCGAAAACAACACGCTTCGTGATCAGATTAAGTCCCTGCAGGGCGATGTCGGAGTGCTAGCAAAATGAGGGAACACTCCTACGCACCACCCAAAGTTGGAGAGGGATACTGCTCCCTACGTACCTCCGAAGCCGAGAGGTCTTCTTTTGCCTTGGGCTATTATATCGGAAGGACATACTGGACTATAGACTTTCCGTTCAGCAGGGAAGAACAGAAAATTGTCGAAGCAGATAGGCTGGCATATGCGTGTGGCTACGATCTCGGATCATACCACGCAAGGCAGAAAATCGGACTGACACAAAAAGAAATACAAGAAAAGTCTTGCCAAACTGCTTTGGAAGGAGCATAAGTAAAGCCATGACGAAACAAGAACGAAAGCTTCTCGAAGGAATCTTGTTTGCTTCCAAGGCAGTAAGGTTTTCTGCGATGGAATACTGGGAGTGTATGACGGAGCAAACTGGCAAATTTTATTCGGTCATATTTTCTTTCTTGGATTTGCTTGGAGAAATAAACAGAAACCTAGAACAAGAACTAAATAAAAAGGAGCAAAAATGAGAATAATAGAAGAAATGTGTGAGGTGCAACTGCAAGACGAGGTTACACAGCTACGCAAAGAAAACGCTTGGCTACGTGAGCAGTTTCTCCGTGTCAGCGATGCCATTTTCGCAAATGACATAGCTTGGGCGGGTGCCATCTGCTCTGTGCAGAAGCAAGTGCTTGGGATTAAGGAGAAGTCGAATGAAAATGCAGTTTGAAGTGCCACCAGAAATCGAGCTCGTAGCCTTGGCTTCGTATCGGAAGTTTGAGTCTGACATTCGAAGGGCGATTACTTTTAAAAAAGACAAAGAGCTTCGCAGGAAGGTACAACTTGCCATCAGCAAGCTGGAGGAAACCTTCTGCCCACAACAGAAAGAGGTAAACAAAAATGCCAGCTAATGTAGACAGCATGGCCTATGCGGGACAAGTTCCTTGGCATGGGTTTGGTACTCGCTTGCAGAAGCGAATGACATCGGAGGAAGCACTTGAGAAGGGTGGAATAAATTGGTCTGTTGAGCTTCAGAAAGTTCAAGCGATCAGTTCTGACGGTGCAAAAATTGACTGCGAGGATAATCGTGCGGTAGTTCGCCTCGACAATAGAACGGTGCTTGGAGTTGTTGGGACTTCATATTCTCCCCTCCAAAACAAGGAGGCATTCGGCTTCTTTGATTCTGCCATCTCGGAGCGCAAGGCGATCTTCGAGACGGTTGGTGCGCTAGGAAAAGGAGAACGAGTATGGATGTTGGCAAAAGTTGAGGGATCTGACTTTTCAGTTCTCCCAGACGATGCCATTCAGCCATACTTGCTTCTGTCTCACTCACACGATGGCAGTTCTTGTGTTCGTGCAAAGTTCACGCCCATCAGGGTTGTGTGCCAAAACACGCTCAGAGTTGCCCTTGGAATGGGGAAAGACGAGATCAAGATTCGCCATACTGGGGATGTGTCCAGCAAGATTCGTTCTGCTGGTGATATTCTTCGTGTGGCTGGAGCTATGATTGACGAAACCAAGCCAATCTTCATGAAGATGGCGCAGAAGCAGATCAAGCTGAATGACGCAGTTCTGTATATCCGCAAGTCGCTACAGCCTAGCTTCAGCGAAGGAAAGGAAACTACGGCTCGCCTAGATACTATGGTAGATAGCGTTGCGGAGTTGATGGAAACTGGTCGTGGCTCGGACATCAGAGGAGTTCGAGGAACGGCTTGGGGTGCGTACAACGCAATCACCGAGTTCGTAGACCACAAACGCAAGGTGCGTGGTGGCGAGGAAAACAGAATTGGTAGCATCTGGTTCGGGCAGGGTTCCAGCGTAAAGCAGAGGGCATTTGTCCTTGGTGCTAGGCTCGCTGGCATTTCTGTTGATGAGGAGGCAACTCTGCTCAACTAAATTGAAGAGGGGAAGTTCTATCCTCCCCTCGTCAATAATCTTGCCATTCCCAAGCAGGACGGCATAACAACTAAATGAAATTAAACACCGATATAAAGACCTACCTTGCGAGCATTGGTGCAAAAGGCGGGAAGGCTAAGTCCAGCAAAAAGACACTAGCCAACCGAAAGAACGCCCAACTTCGCTGGGATAGGTTTTTCAAAAGAAATGACATTAGAAAAACAATCTAAGAAAAGTATTCTGGTAAAGTGTTCACGGCTGTTCAAGGGAACTATTGCCGATGTGCGCTCCCATATTGTCGAGAAGGCAAAGCAACAAGACAAAGATCTGAGAATATCAGTCAAGAATCTTGGTGTTCAAACATTCTCGGCAGATGAGGGGATGCTACTTGTTCAGAAGAAGTTTACTTCCAAGAGAGGAACTGAGCCATACCAGCTTATTTCTTTCTTTTGGAGGAAAGAGGAAACTAAGCCAGCACATGCTCCCGCTAGGGTAGAAGTGCCTCAGGCTGAGTTTTCGTTTTAAAAAGGAGGAATATGGAGAACCAACTACAATCGGAGCAGACAAATGACTTGGTATCGGCACTTGTAAAGGCAAGTGCTGAAATTAAAACAGCAAGAAAGGACGCTGAAAACCCATTCTTCAAAAGCAAGTATGCAGACTTACCCTGCATTGTTGAAGCTTGCAAGTCAGCACTATTGAAGAACAACCTAGTTGTAACGCAAAGCACTACGCTAACAAACGGCGTAACGGCTCTTGTGACAACGCTACACCATACTTCGGGTCAATGGATTCGTGGCTACTACCCAGTAACTGCGATGAAGCCAGATCCGCAAGCAATGGGAAGTGCCATTACATATGCTCGGCGTTATGCGCTATCAGCAATGGTAGGCGTGGTGTCTGAGGACGATGATGACGGTGAATCAGCGATGGGTAGAAATGGTGGCGAACTAAATCGAGTAAAATCGTATGATGCAGTTCGAGTCCCAGCAGAGATAGAGCCAGACGAGCAAGTACAAGTTGCTCCGAATGGTTCTATTGATTGGAAGTCAATAAAAATTCACTTCGGAAAGAACAAGGACATGGCGTTAGGAACTCTCACGCCTCGTAGCTTGTCTTGGTGGATTCGGGAGTGGACTCCCCAGCCATTCAAGGGCAAGACATCCCCTCAGGATGAAATCTTGCGATCTGCTTTAGACCAAGCAGCACTTGAGGTGGACGATCAAATGTCAGAGCAGAACGGATAAAGAAAAATTGAGAAACTGGGCAGAACTTCTATTGGGAAAGACCCTTCACCCGAGAAAAGGGCTGAAAAGATAGATGGGGTATCTATCGTTCCCAGTATCTCTTAACAAAGAAAGAATATAAATATATGTCAATAGTACCAGCACAAAAGCAGGGATTCGGTCATTTCTATGATCAAGACGGAAAAGCAGTAGAAGGAGGGCTTCGCCTTGCTAGGCCATGCAGAGCGTTCCCATCGGTCACAACTGTTATGGGAGCAACGAAGAACTACGGGTTAGACAACTGGAAGCGGGAACAGTTCGCCCTAAGCCTCCTCACATTGGGACGGCATTTGGGCGAGTCTGACGAAAAGTTCATCGAACGAGTTGATGAAGATTCCAGCGCAAAAAGCAGAGAGGCGATGGAAAGGGGAACGTATATTCACAATCTCTGGGAGGGGATAGATTCTGTAAAGCTGGAAGAGCAAACAGAGCTAGACAAAAAGCGTGTTGAAATGCTTCTTCAATGGAAGTCTGAAAACATTCTTTCCATAGAAAAAACTGAAACTGTAGTTCGTAGCAAGGAGTACGGATATGCAGGAAGGTTTGATACACTCTGCGTCCTAAAAGATGGAACAAAGGCAGGAGAGAGATGCCTTCTGGATCTGAAAACTTCCGATCCAAAGGGAAAGGAATTAAAGCCTTGGGATTCTCATTGTCTTCAGCTATCTGCCTATCGCTTGGCGTTGGGCGAAAGCGTGTCGTGTGGGAATCTTATGTTTAGCTCAACGGACGACCTTCAAATCAAATTCCACAAATGGGATGAAAAGGACTTGCAAAAAGCGCAACCAGCTTTCATTGGTCTGCTGGCATATTGGCAGTGGTCTAACAAATACTGGCCTCATGTCTGAGCAGGAATATAGCGAGAAATATCCGATAGCCTATTGGGACTGGAGAGCTTGGTCGAAGGACGATGGCGTTCGTTCGACTTCTCTCGGTGCCAGAGGTCTGTGGTTCGAGCTTCTTGGCTGTATGCGGAAGTGGCGTAACTACGGAGTGCTATGCACAAGGGCGGGATTCCCAATAAAGCTTGGAGAAATATCTGAGCTTGTGGGTGCGCCAGTACACCAGATCAAGCCATTGCTTGACGAGCTGGAAAGTGCTGGCGTATTCTCTCGTTCTAGGAGAGGTGCTATATATTGCAGACGGATGAAGCGGGAGGCTCCCGTGATTGCAACGATTGGACAGCTTTCGTGTAATGGGGGGATATCCCTGCCCCCCCCCACCC
>Ga0181358_1000624_pt1 | contig 15718 bp, 15 predicted proteins | sample Fa13VDMM110SD_FD_130096 | JGI IMG/M metagenome (GOLD analysis project Ga0181358, IMG submission 130096) | Freshwater viral communities from Lake Michigan, USA - Fa13.VD.MM110.S.D | ecosystem: Environmental > Aquatic > Freshwater > Lake | place: USA: Michigan | collected 2013-09-24 | reverse complement strand
CATCAGTAGATCCAAGTATATTTGAAGTAAGATATCCAAACGTTGATATTCAAGGAAGAGTAGTAGCTGTTTAAACATTTAAAATATATAATATTTATATATAGTAACTAATTAATTATGGCTGTATATAAAATATTTCCGGAAAAATCCGCAACTCTTTACTCGTATTATCCAACTCTTAATTCTGGGTTAGATGAAATATTAGAACTTAGTACTTATGAATCTATAGTAAGTACTAATGAAGTATCTCGCCCTATTATTAAATTCCCTCAGGCTGAAATACTTGATATAATTAATAATAAAGTAAGTGGAGCTAGTTATAGTGCTTCTTTACGTTTATCTTTAGCTAATGCTTCTCAAGTACCTTTAAATTATACTATATTTTGTCACCCACTAGCGGCTGATTGGAATGTAGGGACTGGAAGATTCTCAAATTCACCTATAACAACAAACGGAGTTAGTTGGAAGTTTACAAATCAATTAGCTGGAAATCCATGGTTTACAGCAGGTGTGTTTCCTACAGGAACAACTGGATCCTATATAAGCAGTGGAGAAGTTGGAGGTGGATTATGGTATACTGGGTCAACTTATGTAGCTACTCAATCTTTTAATCATGTTAATTTCTTTGATATATCATTAAATGTAACTAATACTATTAATGCTTGGTCTGGAAGTATATTACCTAATTATGGTTTTATTCTAAAACATAGTAGCTCATTAGAATTTACAACAGCATCTAAATTCGAAACTAAATATTTCTCAGCTGAAACTCATACAATTTACCCACCATGTTTAGAAATAAAATGGAATGATTGGATTTACAATATAGGTTCATTATCTGTTGCTACAGCACCTAGTATAGTTGCTACATTAGCTAATAATCAAAGTGAATATCAACAAGATTCAATACAGCGTTTTAGAGTAAATGTACGGGATCAATACCCAGCTAGAGCATTTCAAGCAACGTCAGTTTATCTTAATAATAAGGCTCTACCAACTGCTTCATATTATTCAATAAAAGATTTGGATACCGAAGAAATTGTCGTAGATTACGACACAACATATACAAAAATAAGTTGTGATCCTACAGGTATGTATTTTGATGTATATGTGAATGGATTAGAACCAGAACGTTATTATAAAATATTAATTAAAACTACTATAGCAGGTACTACATTAGTATTAGATGATAATTATTACTTTAAAGTTATAAGATAATATGTCTCAAATTCCAATAGAAAAACAAGTATTTGATAAAAACACATTTGGTAAAGTAATTGATACTCAATTTAGTCAATTATTAAATAATGTATCTGAAGAAACTCCTGTATTTACACTAGAAGATTTCTTTCAACTATATGAACAACTATTCTACCAGATTCCAAAAGAAGGTGATGCTGACTCGCATAGATTTATTTTAGAAAAAGAAGCAGATTATCTAGGTGTAATAGTTAATCAAGATGATATTCAAGCGTTGCTAGAAGAAATTACAACATTACGACAACAAGTACTAGATACTCAAACAGCACTTGATGAAATAAGTAAAACATTTAAAAAATAATGGCTAATAATATAAAGATAGTAGGTAATATTATTGATACTACAACTGTTTCTCGTTATAATATTGAGGATATTAATTTAATTCCATCTCGAAAACTAAGTGAAAACTTTGGTGGAAAGAATGACTATATTGAGTTTTATATATATGATATTGCGGATAATTTATTAAATATTAACTATAATTATCTTAACTATAAATTACCTGCCAATATAGGATTAACCCCAGGAACGACAAATCCAACAAATACAACGGGAAATATTCAAACAGAAAATGTAGGTATTACATCAACTTTATCTACTCCTACAGGTTCATTATATCCTATTATTGAAATAGACCCTGTTAAAGATTTACAAGATGCTGGGTATTCATCTGGTGAATTTAAAATTAGATATAATCTTTTTCATAACATATTATCTAATAATATAAATGAAGCATTATTTATTAAAGAAATTTCACAAGATAGAACAGAAATAAGATTAGGATCTGTTACTCTTAGTGATGAAGAAATTGAAACAGTAATAACATCTTTAATAAACGAAATAAATGCTGCTGACTATTATATAGACTATTTATTAAATTTTGGTAATAATAATCAAGTACTAGCTATTAACGTTGCTTTAAATAAAGCACCAGAAGGATATGAAGTATTATTTAAGTTATATGAACCATTACCCTTAAACATACAGGAAAAACAAACATTGTGGGTTGTAGAAGAAAAAGTTAACCCGTATGTATTTGATATTAATTTAGATAAATTTGTTATTCCACCACCGCCTCCTACATTAAGAGGTCCTAATTTTGATATTATTATTCCTAACCAGAATACAGTATCAACAGCATATATAGATTACGCTACAGCAGTAAGTAGTTTACAGTCACTGCAAAATACATCATACCACCAGATATTGAATTTAATGAATACACAAAGTATTCAAATAAATGTTGATTATACTAATTTTGATAATTTTGTATTTTTTGGTTCTGCTTATAGCCGTGTTAGTAACTTTTATAATAAAGTACAACAAATTGAAACATATAATAATTTTATAACTAAATACACCCCATTCGTTGCTACAACAGCTAGTCTTCAAAATGAAATAAATCAATATTCATCTAGTGTTAATACACTTATTTCTCAATTTGATGGATATGAATCATATCTATATTTTGAATCTAGCTCATACACTTGGCCTAAATCAGGATCATTTAAACCGTATAAATTATTATCAACAGGATCTGCCGCTGTAACAACGTGGTATAACGCTTTAACTGCTTCCGCTTTAATTTATGATAATGATAATTATGATAATTTAAAATATGCTGTTCCTAACTTTTTAAAGGACGATGAAAATAACCAACCGTATTTTGTTTTTCTTAATATGTTAGGTCAATACTTTGATAACATATGGATTTATCTTAAATCTATTACTGATATTAATTTAGCAAATAATAATTTAAATGTAGGTATATCTAAAGATCTAGTATATAATCAATTACAATCTTTAGGTATTAAACTATATAATAGTCAAGCCGGTGAAAGTGTAGATCAATACTTAATAGGCGCTAATACGGGTAGTTCTATATTTAATAATGATTTTTCAATTACGGGATCTTATTTAAATAACATACCGCGTAAAGATTTAGTATCGGAATTATATAAACGTATTTATCATAATTTACCTCTATTATTGAAAACAAAAGGTACAGTTGCTGGTTTAGACAATTTAATGACTGTATTTGGTATCCCTAATAAGACATATTACACAGTAGGTAGTGAATCGTTTTATACTCCTACAGGTAGTTCTGTTACAGCTAGTATATTAAACGTTAAAGAATTTGGTGGTGGTACTAAAGCAGGATTAATAGACGGATATAATAATAATAAAACAAGAATTGTATCTAATACAATATATGGAAATGTATTATCTCCATTATTAAGTTTACAAACATATCCAACATCATCTACTCAATTTAGAGAAAACGATATGCATTATGTAGACATATCCTTCTCACCACAAACGCAAATTGACACATATATCTCAGGAGCTATATCTTCTAATAATCCTACTTGGAGTTTAGATGATTATATAGGTGATCCTAGACAACAGTATAGCTCATCATATCCTGATTTAGATAATCAACGTAAATTATATTTTGAAACTGGTGTTAGTGGATTTGCTCCATTTACAGCATCAGCATTAGACTATAACGGCTTTATCAGATTAATAGAGTTCTTTGATAATTCGTTATTTAAGATGCTTGAGGATTTTACTCCTGAACGTACAAGCTTATCAACAGGAGTTACCATAAACTCGCCAGTATTAGAACGTAATAAAGTAGTTTACTCTGTACCACAAGTTTATACACAAAGTGTATTAACCGCTCAATACTCGGCTTCAACTATAACATCACCATATAATTTATTATATACTCAATTACAAGGAAATAAAAAACCATATTTTACAGGGGAGTTAAGTGGTAGTATAGTAAATGTACATCAGTATTTTACAGACAACTATAATCCATATCTTGGTAATTGGGATGTATGGAATACACAGTATCCACCTAATCAAAATATAAATCAAAATACATTTTTACACTCAGATTGGAATGTATTATTAAATAATGTATCTAGAAGCGTACAATCTAATGTTAGACAAAATATAGAATATGTTTGGGGTACTACAGGTAGTATATTAAAGTTGGCTGAATTACAAGATTCATACTTAACTTTACGCTCATATAATACATCAAGATATGAAGGTAGTAAAACAACTAGCCAACGTTATAATACATATACTGAAGGAGATGATTCGTTTGGTAAAACAGCAGCGATTGATCATACAGTGCGTAGGATAGGACTATTCACTCAGATAGCAAGTAGTTCATTTTTACCTAAGAGAAATAATATTTCTTTAAAATATCTTATTGATGAATTTGGTAATTTAACTGAACTAAATCAACAAAATAAAAATTGGTGGGATCTTCAACGAACACTTATAATGGGAAATATAGCATCTGTAACATTATTTGATAATAAGAAATATAGTAACCAAAAAGCTACCGATGGAAAAAAATTAATATTTGATAGTGGATATACTTATAATCCTATTTTATATTTTGCTACATGTAGTCTAGATCAATTTTTACCTTTTGAAACAACAGGAGAACCAAGTGCTTATTCTGTTACAGCTAAAAATAGTTTATCTCCTAATGCTTTCGTAAGTGGATCACCTTCTCCAAGATATAATATAAGTGCGTCTTATATAATGAATATACTAGATATTATCACAGAGGGACAAGAGTATTTTTCATCAGGTTCATCAACTACTTTTCCATCATATTCCATTCAAGAAACATCAAATTATGATATAGCTTTAAATATGCCTGTTACTTGGACAGTAACAGCTCCACCACCTATAAGTTCTTCCTGGGCTTTACAAATATATGTAAAATCAGGAGCTACTGAAACTTTATTAGCTGAAGATGTATATGAGTTTAAAGCAGGTGACCCAGCAGCAGTAGATTTAACATTTAGTAATTTTACTGGAACTAGATTCCAATTTACTTTATCTGAACCTATCCTTTCTCAAAATATAACAATAAGTGGAGCATCAGTAACGGGCTACACAGATGGAGCATGTTCAACTATACCATCTTATGGAGCTCAACAATCCGGAGTAGCAACTATGACAGCAGGAAATACTGATGCTCAAGTGGGAAAATATGCTGCTAGTGGTTGGCCGGCTAGCATAACTAACTACACTAAAGGGGGTTCAGGATTAACTATTAATGGTACTTTTAGAGCATGGAATACTACCCTTACTTTAGCATCTGGGTGTGTAATAACAGTAAAAGTAAATAACTCAGGATGTACATCTCTTTAAATAATATAATTTAATATGGCAATAACAACAATAAATCATACTTTTACAATTCGTTCTGTTTCAAATAGTCTAACTCAAGGGGATAAATTAATTTTTAAATTTAAAATTAATAGTACAAGTAATTCTAATTTTACTGCTTCTTTATCACAAGGAAGCTTAAATATAACATCAAATACAATTGCCACCGGATATGCTTATGCTTCAACAACCTGCATTGCTGGAACTCCAGGATATGTAGCTACAGGGTCAAGTAATAATGAACTTGTATTTAATCAATCTTTAAGTAGTTTTTATAATGAAGGATATCAATTTATTCCTAATCCTGGCTTGCAAGATATTATTGGAAATGCCCCTAGTAGTCTATATCCCACATATGGAGATGTAGATTATCCTTTTTCTTTAGATATATATGATATAGTTGTTATTATTTTAAAAGATAATTCATTTATAGAAAGTAGAATAACTTCTATAAATAGTGATGGTAATCAACTTCGTATTTTTTTAGACAATGATTTAAATAATGATACTAAAACAGCAATTAATACTCAAACTTTTAAAAGATTCTTACTATTAAAGCGTATAGATGATGAAACAAACGCAGTTTTAAAATTTCAAAAACGCTCTGGATCAACATCATATGGTTTCCTAATACCAGAAAATTTAGCACCTGATATATTAGCTAATATAGATACCATAACAAAAGAAGTAAAACAAAAATTATTAGCAGATCAACAAGGTACAACATCATAAAACTAATTTTTCACATATTTATAGTATATACAATAATAAACAATTATGGCAATATTAAATCCTACAACGGTAACAGTAGACGCAGTTTTAACAACAAAAGGTCGTGAATTACTAGCTCGTAACGACGGTTCATTTCAAATCACACAATTTTCTTTGGCTGATGATGAAATAGATTATACATTGTATAATCCAAATCAACCATCTGGATCAGCATTTTATGGTGAAGCAATTGAGGCAATGCCTATAATTCAAGCATTTCCAAATGACACACAAATAATGCGTTATAAATTAGTAACACTACCACGTGGTACTAGTAGATTACCTGTTCTTAGTCTTGGATATAATACTATCACAATTAAACAAGGTGCTTCATTAACTATTACACCACAAACATTAAATTATTTAGGTGCAACAAGTACGTTTGAAGCTAATGGATATGTAGCTACAATAGCAGATATTAGATTAGTATCATCATTCCAAGGTACAGGTATTACAACAACAGCCGTTGGAGACCAAAGCTTAAACACAACTACAGGAGCAGTATTATCTCAATCAGTAATTGGTACTTCATTTACATTAACTGGAACAACAGTTAATACATTATTCGGTACTTCATTAACTACACTATCAACTACAATTACTGTAATTGGTAGAGACAGTGGTGCTAGAATTACTATTCCTATTAATATCTCTAAAGTTTCAACACTATAATTTAAAATAAAATAAAATATGTCATTTTCAAGATACGCAACAGATGATTCAGTAATAAGCTCAGAAACCGTAGTTCGTGGGTTATGGAGCGGAGACAATAATACTTTATCTTCTTTCTTTACAGCTAGCACTAACCCCGGAGGAGAATATTATATAGATGTATATCAAACTGATCCTACGATAACGGGGTCTGCTGTTCAATTTGATCTTCAATATGGTCACATAGCAGGATCTGGGTCAGTTCCTATTAATCCTAATGTAAGAGGATATTCTCCATCACGTGTTGTATATGGCCAATATAGAAATTTAGTTTACGGTACCGAAGATGTTAATTTTAGCTTTGATGGAACAACAACCGCTCGACAGATTTATGTGATTAATATATCAAGAGATAGATATAAACAAGCACTTCTACCTGGTTCTTTTAATTTAGCCTTAGGTAGTGGTAGTAGAACAATCATGTTAACAGATGATAGTAATACTACTTCATTAACTCGTTTTATAGGTGAAAACAGAATATTCTATATTATTAGTGGTAGTAATGGCAATGCTTTCACAGCAAGTGCCGCTACAACATATTATGGTATAATGTTACCTGATTTGGGATGTGTTATACTAGATGCATCAGGTAGCTTAACTCCATTTATTCAATCAGCTTCATTAGCTACTGGTTCTGTTCAAAATAACTATCTAAAACTTTATAATTCTATTGTTTCAGGAAGTGTTACGTCTCCATTTACACTACAATCTTCTGAGGTAATATCGTCACGTTATTTCTTTACACGTATTAAGAATAGCGAATTTAACTATACAACAAACCCGTCTATAATAGATTCCAATGGTAATTTATTGTATACTACATTAATTAATAATCCACAAACATACATTACTACAGTAGGTATGTATAATGATAATAATGAATTATTAGCTGTAGCTAAACTAAGTAAACCGCTAGTTAAAGATTTCACAAAAGAAGCCTTAATTAGAATCAAATTAGATTATTAATGCATGTCATCATTCAAAAAATTAAACAAGGCGGATATTACAACAGTAAATTACTATGCTAATAAGCAATGGAATTTTAATTATACCTCTTCAATTAGTAGTAGTTATATTATAGGATATACAGGTAAAAACGAACCATTTAACACCACAGGTTCAACAACTACTTACGGACAATATCAATCATTAGTATATACTGAAATGAACCAAATGTTCTATCAGAGTTATACTAATTTATTAGATACAGGTTCATTAATGTTTAATGTTACTACTTACGAATCTGCCTCACAATACCGCCCTACTGGTTCTTATTTTAATTATAATACTAATCCGCTTCTAATTAAGCAATTTCCTGTAAGTGCTAGTAATACAATAAGAGTATTAAGTATCAATCAAGATATATATGGTTCTAAAATTTTACCTAATAGTTTTAAAATAACAGCTTCTATAGGCTTAATTACCGATGACGGAAATGGTAATTTATATACTGGTAGCGAACATATAGGTAATATATTTTACGCACACGGATTAGCAATTATTACTAATCAATCAGCTTCATACCAAAATTTAAACTCAGCTAGTATTTCATTTCAAAATGAACATATTATTTATGAAAATGAAATTCGCTGTATTGTAAAAGAAAGTGACTATAATTTATCATATAACCCATCATTAGTAACAGGTAGTTATGCTAATGGTATATTACGTAGTTTTGTTACTGGTTCATTCTTTCAACCCTATGTTACAACAATTGGCTTATATAATGATAATAATGAATTATTAATGGTTGCTAAATTAGGTAAACCAATAGCTTTATCACCAGATACAGATATGACATTTATTGTCAAATACGATACTTAAAAATAATAATATGAATTGGTTATATTACGAAGATGATGGTTCTGAAGTAGAATTAAATGATAGTTTTAACATTGATGGTTGTTTTGGATTTGTATATAAAATTACAAATATAGAAACAGGAAAAATATACATTGGTAAAAAATCATTCTTCCACAATAAAAAGAAAAAACTCACCAAAAAAGAATTAGCAGAACAGCCTGTGACGCGCGGTCGTAAAATAACTACTAAAGTTGAGCAAGTTGATAGTGGTTGGCGTGATTATTATGGTTCATCTAAAGAATTAATAACTGATGTTAAATCATTAGGTAAAGATAAATTCCACCGTCTTATACTAGACTTCTGCAATACTAAAAAACAACTCACATACTCAGAAATATTCCACCAGATGCTCTATCGTGTATTATTCATTGATAGTTACAATGATAATATCTTAGGTAAATTTTTTCGTAAAGACTTTGCTTCGGCAGAGTAAGATCTTATATTTGCAGCATGGAAAATGCTGCTCTCTTAATTTTATTAGAATCCGTTTTAGGTAAAGGACAAAAAACAAGTAAAGGTAATTATTCTTTTAAATGTCCATTCTGTTCACACCATAAAAATAAAATGGAAATTAATTCTATTACTACTGCTAAAAAAGAAAACCCATGGCATTGCTGGGTATGTGAAGCTAAAGGTAAAACAATCAAATCGTTATTTAAACAAATTAAGGTACCGGATAATAAATTAGCAGAGCTAAATATGATTATCGTACCAAGCAAAAATGAACAGATTGTAACTAGTGTATTACTAGAATTACCTAAAGAATTTATTTCACTATTTGATATAACTCAACTAGATAGACTAACACAAATTGAAGCTAAACACGCTTTAAAATTCCTACGTAAACGTGGTTTAGCATCAGAGGATATTATTAAATACAATATTGGGTTTTGTCAAGAAGGAAAATATGGACAGCGTGTAATTATCCCGTCATACGATGAATTTGGGTCATTAAATTACTTTATAGCGCGTGATTATACAGAGCAACAACCACAAAAATATAAAAACCCACCGGCTGACGCTAAATCAGCAATTGGGTGGGAATTATACATAAACTGGGATGCTCCAATTATACTTGTTGAAGGCATGTTTGATGCATTAACAATTAAACGTAACGTTATACCACTATTCGGTAAATTAATCCATGAAAAATTAATGAAAAAACTAGTAGCGTCGGGTGTTAATAGAATATATATTGCCCTTGATCCTGATGCTATTAAAAATGCACTTAAATACTGTGAGCAGTTAATGGCATACGGTAAGGAAATATATTTAGTAGAACTAGTAGGTAAAGATGCAAATGAAATTGGGTTTGAACAATTTCTAAATACAATTGAAAATACACAACCTTTGGATTTCCAGAGCTTATTAATGAAAAAACTTAGATAATGATAGATAAAAATGCAAATGTCATAAAAGACAATAAAATAAAGCGTATTGTAGAGTACAGTGCGGACAACAAACAAATTAATATATTAGACCAACGTTTTTATAGACGTAATGATGAATATTACCCTTCAGTTAGTAGTATATTAAACTACTTTCCTAAAAATCAGTTCTTCCATTCGTGGCTTAAAGATGTAGGACATAATGCTGATATTATTGCTTCTAAAGCAGCGGCTGAAGGTACTCAAGTACACAACGCTATAGAGGCGTTTTTAAATGGGGAACAAATAGAATGGCTAGATGATTACGGAACTGCTAAATATTCGTTAGACGTTTGGAAAATGATTCTTAAATTTGCAAATTTCTGGAGTACACATAAACTAGAATTAGTAGCTACAGAATATCACTTATTTTCAGATGACTATAAATACGCAGGTACAAATGATATAGTATGTCGTTTCAATAATAAACTGTGGTTACTTGATATTAAAACATCAAATTCATTACATACTAGTTATGATTTACAATTAGCAGCATACGCTAAGGCATGGAATGAAACGCATAATGAAAAAATTGAAGAAACAGGTATATTATGGTTAAAAGCAGCTACACGTGGTCCTGCTAAAGATAAAGTACAAGGGGCGGGGTGGCAACTTAAAACAATCAGTAATATTGATACTAATTTTGAGATGTTTTTAAAAATATACGATGTATATAAGCTTGAAAATCCAGACGCTAAGCCACATACTGAAACATTACCTACTACGATTAAGTTAAATAGTTAAATATTTATTGATATATATTATTTTTAAATTATGGCAATTTTTGACAAACAATGGTGGATTAAAACATTACAATTAAATGAAGTATCTAATACTGAAGTTATAGATCGTATAGTAACAGGGTTTAAATTAGTACCAGCTAAGCAAGGTTTTAGTAATTCATATACTACTAAAAAAGGTAAAGCTACAGTAAATTTAGCTAAACAAATACACGCTTGGGCTAAAAAAGAATTTCCAAATAATCCTATAGGAATTAAGTTTGAAAAAACATATGGTACTATTAATTTAAATGAATCTGTTCTTCAAGAATCACCACCTATTAATTTTGAAGCAGATGATTACGAAAACTACGTTAATCAAAATCGTGGGTTAATAGAAAAAGCAGCAGCTGAATTTAATTTTCCAATACAAGATATGTTATATGCTTTTACAGCAGGAGCAGAAGTAGTATTATCTGATGATATATGGTCTAAATTAGAAAATAGCAAATCATATAAAATAAAATCGCTAGATGAAGCAATACAAATTGCCTTAAAAGCAGGTATTGATCCTAAACCGTATATAGATTTTATTAAAGATGGTAAAGAATTACCTTTACCTATGGTATTATGTTACGCACAAGATAAGTATTATTTAGTAGGTGGTGACTTAATACTATCATTATATAAGGCATTGGGTTCAATTCCTACTATACTACAGGGTACCTTAAATATGCAAAATAGAACATTACATGAACCGTTAGAGGAAGATATAGAATCATCTGTAAAAAGTAAACACGCTGATATAGTTAAATATTTCCTTAAATTTGCCGTTAAGGAATTAGGACTAAAAAAATTACCATCTGGTATAACATTGTCATATAATACTGAGCAAGCTAAAGATACTCGATCATTTGGAACATTCAACCCAGAAAATGATCATATTTGGTTATATGTTAAAGATAGAAATACAGCTGACTTTTTAAGAACATTAGCACATGAATTAGTACATCGTAAACAAGCAGAAGATGGTAGACTAGAACCAGGTGATGGTGCTACAGGCAGTGATATTGAAAATGAAGCAAATGCTCAAGCAGGTATATTATTAAGAAAATTTGGTAAGGAACATGAAGATATTTATGAGACACTAAATGAAATGAAAGTAAATAATCCATCTAATCTTGTAATAATAGAAGTAGGTAGTGGAGATGGTTTATTAGTTGAGGATACTTATCTATTTACGGACTATTTCGCCACCCCAGATCTTAAAGAAAGATATGAGATAGTTGATGCATCTATAGAAGTAGATGAAGATAGAGATGGTAAAAAATATATCTCTATAAATTTTCCTGAACCTAGTTTTGGAGGAGGAGCAAGCGAAGCAGATATAGAAAATTCATACGATTATTGGGAAGCAAATTGTGCTATAGGAGAAAAGGTATTAACAAAATATAGTTACAAACATGACTATGATTTCTATAAAATAGATTTAAATAATGTAACAAACGCGGATTTACTTAATGAAATGAAAGTAAATAATCCTTCAGTTCCAGATATATCTGATTGGACAATAGTACAAAACGACAACTATAGCTATACATTTCTTGAACCTAATGATAAACCAGGATATATAGAAATAGACCAGAACTTTATAGGTAGTCCAAATTATCAAATATCAGGATTTAACGAAGGAGGAAAAGAAATGGTGAAACGCATAGCAAATTTTTTCCAAATAAAATACGCAGAAGTAGGAGGAAGTATATATACTGTTCTAAAACCAAAGCAGTTTAGTGATCTTATGCCTGAAAACGAAGTATTAAACGAATATAATTTTGGTTTAGAACAAGCATTCGATTGGAAATATAAAGGTGGTCCTAATTCAAAATATCTATTTACAACAGGACAAACAAAATACGAAGTAATATTTAGACCAGACCCAGAAGGTGAAGGCTTATATGAGCGTATATATAAACCTGTAGGAAGTATACCTAACGTTAAAACAGGAGAGGGTAAACCATTACCTGTTATAGCTACAGTTACTGCTATCACGTTAGACTTTATGAAAAATAATAAAGATTGGCATACTATTACAATTCAACCTATAAGTGAAAATAGATATAGAGCTGTAATAAAATTTCTAGACGTAAATATACCTGGAAATAAGTATAATATAGAAGAAATAGAAGGTATTATAAATATAACTCGAAAACTAAGTGAAGTTAAAATAACAAACCCTGGATATAAATTTGACGTAGGAGACGAAGTATCAACTATAAATGCACCTATAACAAATAATAAACCACTTTATAATTATATAGATAAAATAGGAGGACGTAGATCTAATTGGCAAGCCGTACTTGACGATCCAAGTTATGCTGATACTGAAGAAAATCCTTTAGAAGATATGAATCCAAGTACTGAAGAAGCAAGCAACCCGTGGTATTTAATTAAATTTTCCTATATAGGAGACTATCTATGGTGGCCAGAAGATAAACTAAAATTAACTATCTTAGATGAAACGTTCACTAAAAATAGTAATCACAAATATTAAAATAAAACAAAGTTATGAGCGATAATTTATTAAAAAAAGAATTTAAAACACGTGACGTACAACGTATGCGTAATATTATCACTAAAAAAGCAGGTGATAAAACGGGTGTACAAGTTGGATATAATACGGATTATATTGAGCGTAAAGAAGGTGATGTGTGGGAAGAGCGTGGTAAAAAATGGACTATTAAAAATGGTTTAAAACAAACTATAACACGTTTTGATAATATTAAGAAAAAAATATTTACACCCATCGCGTGTCCTAATTGTAATAAACCAATGAATAAAGGACAGATAGATAAATATATGTTTTCTGTTCATCAAAAATGTTCAAATTGTGTTTTTGAATATGAGACTAAGTTAAAAATTAAAGGTGAATATAAAGAATATGAGCAAAATATAATTAAGCAAGATATTACATACCATATTAAAGAAATGGAGAATGTTTTATTAGAGCTACTTATAGGACAATCTGGTGAACAATACGTCACAGAAGGTGGTGATATTGAAGAATGGAAAGGTAAAAGCTTAGATAATCAATTTATACAAGACATACAAGAATATATCCAAAAACTTAAAGATGTACTGGTTTCTTAATATTTATCAGTAAATACATATGATTAAATTAATTGATATACTAAACGAAATAGATCCTAAAGTAGGTACAGGCAAAAAACCTAAAGGATCAGATCGCCGTCTATACACAGATGAAAATCCAAAAGACACGGTTAGTATAAAATTTAAATCAGCTCAAGATATAAAAGATACATTATCTAAAACATCATTTCAGTCTAAGCCACATGCTCGTAAATCTCAGATTATTAATTTAATCCACCAACGTGTTAGAGCAGCTTATAGTAAAGCTAAAGACCCTGAAGTTAAAAAACGCTTAAAACGTGCTTTAGATTACATTGAAGCGCGCAAAGAAGCATCTAAAAGAAAAACTAAAACTTTAAATAAAGAAACAGCAGACCCTCAATCAGGTAAATCTTCACCATATGGTTCAGGATATGCTCCTGTACAACAAAATGAAGATATATTAACTGAAAAATGTTGGCCTGGATATACTAAAAAAGGAATGAAAACAATGTTTGGTAAAAAATACCCCAATTGTGTAAAAAATAAAAAATGATTAAATTAACAGATATATTAAAAGAAGCTAAAGAAACTTTTAAAGATTTTGCTATTACTCGTGGTAAAGGTGCTGCTAAAATAGCATCTACCGCTGAAGAAAAAGGTGGATTAGCATTATTAACGTGGCATCATTTTAAAGTAAAAGCTCCATATTATAAGAAAGCCGAAGAAGGTAAATTTGATAAAGAAGCCGCTATAAAAGAGTTTGAAAAAACACTAAAAAGTATATCATTAAGTATGACTCAAATCGAATTTCAGCGTGAAGTTGGACGTTTAGAGGTATTAGGTGAATTACTAATTCGAGATAAAAAATAATATAAATTTAAAAACGATTATAAATTGTCATATTTAAATACTCCAATCCCTATTGTTGAATCTTTTATTAGAGGAAATTTTTTAAGAAATCAAGAAGATTCTTTTGATAAAAAGTTTCCATGTTATATATTTGGCATGTCATCAATACCTGCTCAAGCACCATTATTTCATTTTATGATGGAAGATGGCGGACTCTGGTGGAGAATGCCAATCCATGCATTTTGTTGGAAAGAAGATGCTCCTCAACAAGAGTTAGATGAACTTGTTTTATGGGATTCATTTACTTATCATGTAGGAGCAACCTGTTTTCCTATATTAAAAAATAAAACATGTAAATTTACATCAAGAAGAAGAATTCAATATTCAGGAAAATATTTATTTACCTTAGATTGGGGGAGTTCTGACGATATGAGTGATACAGATTTTGGACTAAGTGAATTTCCTTCTCAACACAAATGTGGACATTTTATTCAAATGGATAATGGAAATTTTGCAATACAGCCTAATAATAGATTAATTATTCATGATCCATCATTTACAGTTAAACAAGATATTGTTATAAATAGAAAATATAATACTACTTCTTGGACCGCAGAAAGAAATAGTAGATGGGTCACACCTGATACTGATATTTTTAATTATGATCATACTGATTTAGAATCTGGTGAATCAAATAAAGAAAGATCTAAAATATATAATAAATTAGATAATGAAACTAATATTTGATCATTCTTTAAGTATTTATAACGATCAAAATCCTTT
>Ga0181358_1000623_pt1 | contig 15721 bp, 21 predicted proteins | sample Fa13VDMM110SD_FD_130096 | JGI IMG/M metagenome (GOLD analysis project Ga0181358, IMG submission 130096) | Freshwater viral communities from Lake Michigan, USA - Fa13.VD.MM110.S.D | ecosystem: Environmental > Aquatic > Freshwater > Lake | place: USA: Michigan | collected 2013-09-24 | reverse complement strand
TTCGTGGTCATTGGTGAGTTCCTGTCTCATCAATCAGACAGCGAGGCGTTCAAGCGCCGCGCGATCCGGCCGGGGGCTTAGGCCCTCGGCTGTTGGGGGGTGTGGTTCAACCTGCGATGTCAAAAATCGGGGCCAAACTGCTTTGGCCGTGACTTCAACGTAAGCGCGAATACTTTCTGTCAAACTCGTTTTACGTGAACGGTCTGCGACCGATTGTCGCACCTTGCAAGTATCCGCCAAGCATAGGCACGAGATGATCGACCGCCTCAACTTCAAAAGCCGCAATAGAGGCAAGCAGCCCAAAGCAAATCCGTTCCTGCGGGCAGGCCGAATGCTTCGCCGCAAGCGGGTCGCTTACGAGCGGATACTGGTCGCAGACACAATGCGTCTCCTCAAACGCCAGATCGCCCGCATGGAGGCGACCGCCAAGGCGCACAACGTCCCATTGCCAGCGATGGCCCCGCTCCCGGCTCTGCCTGATCTTCCCGGCCGCGAATGGGTGGAATTTCTGGCGTCGATGGGCGACCTACGCGAGCCGGTGAAGCCGCAGGCCGAACCTGACCCGCGCGACGCCTATGCAATCGCATGGAACAAGCCGCAGGGCGCATCGTGACTGACGTTCAGCTAATCGCCCTCTTGACCGCAGTGTGTGTGATCCTGGCCGTTCTCTTCATCCGCGCCAGCTTCATTGCAGCCATTCGTGGCGGACGTATAAAGCGCATGATGCGCGAACTGGAGTAGCCCTATGCTGCGGTCGCTGGTTGGCAGCATAGTTCGTGGTCCGCTTGGCGGCGTGCTGACGGGAACAAACGCTCCGACGCAGGCGGAAACAACCACGCTCGTTGCGGCCATATCCACGCCGCCGACATCTGTGCGCCAAGTGCAGATCAACAATTTGATTTACGCCCTGAAGACTGCGGGCCTATGGGCCAAGATCGACGTTTTGCACGTTTTCGCGGCAGCAGATGCGCAAGCGGCAGGTCTAAACTGGAAAAACCCAGCAACCTTCACGGCGTCACCTGTAAGCAGCCCAACGTTCACGGCTGATCGCGGCTACAATGGAGACGGGGCGGCCAGCTACGTTAACGCCGTGTGGATGCCGTCAAACGGGGTAAATCTCACACAGGACAGCGCGACTTATTTTGCCTGGAGCCTGACAAGCGCCGCTGAATCCGACGACGCGAAATCTATTCTGGGCACGGCCACAAACACAGTTGTCCGCATCACGCCGCGCAATTCGGGCAACGTTTTCCGATATCGGATCAATAGCGGCAGCTCGACGGGTTCCGGCACCGTAACTGACGGGACGGGGCTCTATGCCGTATCAAGGTCTGGCGCGGCCGTGACACAAGGCTATCGAAACGGCGCAGCATCTGGATCGGCCGGATCTACCGCAAGCCTCGCCTTAAGCGGCGTTCCCATCAACATTGGCCGAACCAACACGACCGCATTCAGCGCCGCTCAGTGCGCCGCATGGGGCGCAGCTTCGAATCTTTCGGCCGCTGAGCACGCATTGCTTGATGCAGCGTTGCGTTCATACATGATTTCCGTAGGCGCTGCCTGACCCGACGCCAACCTACAGACCGTAGCCCCTAACCACGAGCCCGACCGATGGCTAACAACGCAACCGCGACACTGGATGCAGACAGCGAAGTCTGCGGCCCCCTCAGCGCGGTCAATGACCAGCGTCTCAGCCTCCACATCGTCATCACGGGGACCATCACGGTATCCCTTCAGCGCCGCATCAATGGCGCAACCTTCGTGACGGTGAAGCTCCCTGACGGCGTGACGGCGGCAAGCTGGACAGCCAGTGCATCATTTGTCGTGGACGCGCCGGGCGATTACCAGCTCATCGCCTCGGGCACGGCTGGCGGAAGCGCCGTCTGCAACATGCTCGTGCATCGCTAAACCATTCCCCAGCCCCAGGAGTTAAGCCGTGACGATCAAGCAGCGCTTTGCCCGAAATGACCCAGCCCTGAACCGGGTCGCCAACGTTGGCACCCGCCTGATCGCGGCAGGGGCCACCCTGACCATGACGCAGGCAGCGCACGAGGCGAAGATCATCTGCCTCGACACGGCGGCCGGTTCGGTTGTCACCCTCCCGACCTCAACAGGCGGCGGCGCGGTCTATCGCTTCCTCATCACCGTAACGGCAACGTCCAACAGCCACGTCATCAAGGTAGGCAATGCCACGGACGAGTTCCGGGGCTTCGTCATTCAGGACAGCGACACGGCGACGGCGCCGAATACCTGGTGGGCGGCTGACAACGACGACACCATCACCCTCAACCGTTCCTCGACCGGCCTTGCCGCGCAGGGCGAGTTCTTCGAGATCATCGACGCCACCGCTGGCCACTACTTCGTGCAGGGCTATTCCCAAGCCTCTGGCACCGAGGCAACGCCGTTCAGCGCGACGGTCTAATCCATGGCCTATGTCCGTCCCATTGTTCGCGTCAGAGAAAACGGGCGCCGGATTATCCGATCCGGCGTCTGGGACAGCGAACAGGGGCGGACTGTATTTCAGGCGACCTCGGAAGAAACCTTTCAGATCAAGGTCGATTTCACCGATTTACTCGACGGCGGAACGATCACAGCCGCAGTCGAATCCGATGGCGCGACCGTCACTTCAAGCGTATCGGCCGGCGTCGTGACCCTGACCTGTTCAGCCATCGCCAGCAACGCCGACATCGACCTGACCGTGACATTCAGCGACGGGCGAATTCAACAGGAGTTCCTGCGGGTCAATGATCCTTTCAGCGGCACGCGGGACGATTATTCCGCTTCGTTCGCGCTATGACCAATTTCGCCAAGGAACTGGAAGGCAAGGTCTATCAACTCGTCAACGGCATGATCGAGCTGGACGAGTTCAAAGCATGGTACGCATTGGCCCAAGCTGCATTGGCCACTGACGCGCCGGCAGCCTTCACGCTCCCCGCGTCCCAAGTTCACGGCTACGTCAGCGCAGGCAGAAACCCCGAGTTCTCAGACTATTACGAACGCCCATACGAACCGATGGACCCAGACATGGAAGCCCATCACCGCAAGCTAATGGGTGGAGGCGATCAATGACCCGCCGCGTCACCGTTTCCGTCACCGATGACGAATACGCAGCCATTGAAGAACTCGCCCATATAACAGAATGGCCCATCCGCGAGATGATCTCAGCCCTGCTCATCATCGAAGTGAAGAACCAGCTAGACCACCTCGACATCGACAGCCCGCTAACCCTGCTCGACGTCCAAACAGTCGGGAACGCCTGAAATGGCAGGCCGCACCGCACTCTGTCTCATCGCCCTGGCTCTAACAGCCGCCTGTGACCCCGCCACCATCGCCGCAACCGCAGACGGCTTCCAGCGTGGATACGGAAACGGCCCGCCGCAACCGCCTCAATCCCGCCCCCCAAGGTCCAGCACATACCTCGCCGCCTACACAGGCCAATCAAGGCAAGTACCAACCGTCACCGGCCAAATGACATGGCAATGCGAGTATCAATACGCCGGACAGACATTCATCCTCACAATGAAGACCTATTGCCCGCACTCAGTGCCGGTTCAGTAAGACACACGACACACCATCAAAGGCATGATATTGCTCGCGCGCGCCAAAGACACGGCCCGCAGCGCAAACACATGCCCGCCAATCGCCGCTAAATGCGGTTCACACGCCATAGCGACAAGCAAGAGTAGTGCAGAATGGCTGACGGCGATCAACCAAATCGCACCCTGTCCGCACAGCAAGAGCGCTTCTGCCGCTTCATTGTTGAAGGGAAGAACCAGCGGGACGCCTACAACGCAGCGGGCTACAAATCGGGCAGTGATGCAGCCGCAGATGCAAACGCATCCCGTCTGATAAGCAATGATAAGATCGCCTCACGTATAGCTGAGCTACGCAATGGGGCCGCCAAACGGACAGAACTGACAGCCGCATATTTCGCCAGACGGTTGGAGCGGATGGCCCTTGCCGCTGAGCAGACGGTGTTCGGAGAAGTGGCGGGCCAAGCCCTTGCGGTCAGCCCCAAAGAGGCAGCCGACATTGCGCGCCAATGCACGATGGACGCCGCCAAGCTGCTGGGTCAGGTGATCGACCAGTCCCGCGTTCAATCTGAAAACGTCAATTACACGATTGGCGACAAGCCGATGAGCGAAGATGAATGGGAACGTGAATTTGGAGATGCGGACGCTATGGGCGCCGCAGCCGGGTCCGCAACACGCGCTCATTAAGTGCCCAGCGAAAGAAGTCCTGTTCGGCGGCGCACGAGGCGGCGGCAAGACTGACGGCATTATCGGCAAGAACGGGATCAGGCAGAAGATACTTGGCCGCAAGTTCAACGGCGTCGTGTTCAGGCAGGAGATGCCGCAGGCCGACGACATGATCGAGCGCAGCCACGAAGTCTATGGCCCGCTCGGTGCGAGCTTCAACAAGGTCCAGAGCCAATGGACATTCCAGGATGGGGGCAGGCTTCGCTTTCGCCCACTGGAGAGCGTGAAGGATGCGGCCAAGTATCAGGGCCAGAACCTCACTGACGCGGTGATTGAAGAGGCCGGCAACTACGCAAGCCCCGAGGCGATCGATCGCCTTTGGGGAGCGCTTCGAGGCGCGGATGTGCGGATGACGCTGGCGGCGAACCCCGGAGGGCCAGGCTCGTCGTGGATCAAGCAGCGATTTCACATCGATGAGTGCCCGCAAGGAATGCGGATATTCAGGGATAAACTGCCCAACGGCGCAACGCACACACGCTGCTACATCCCCAGCAAGGTCACGCAGAACAAGGCGCTGCTACGGTCTGACCCTGACTATGTGAACCGCCTCTATCTGGTCGGATCGAAAGAGCTGGTTCGGGCGTGGCTTGATGGCGACTGGAATGCGGTTGAGGGCGCGTTCTTTGATGCCTGGGGGCCGCAGCACGTTATCAGCCCGTTTGAGGTTCCGCGCGACTGGCACTGTTTCCGGTCTTTCGACTGGGGATCTGCAAGCCCGTTCAGTTGCGGATACTGGGCGGTTGCTGGCGACGATCTGAAGCGTCCAGAGGGCGTCATTCCTCGCGGCGCCCTTGTCCGGTTCAACGAATGGTACGGCGCGAGCGGGCCGAACAAGGGACTGAAGCTGACGATTGAGCAGGTCGCGGCTGGCATCAAGGAACGTGGCGGGCAGCGCGAATATGCGGGCTGCGTGGCTGACCCGGCCATCTTTGCCGAGGATGGCGGGCCAAGCCGGGCGGAAGTGTTTCAACGGAACGGCGTGTTCTTTCAGCCGGCCGACAACAAGCGCGTCGGGCGCAACGGCATGATGGGCGGTTGGGACGAGATGCGCCAGCGCCTGATCGGAAACGGCGAGCGCCCGATGATCTATTGCTTTTCAACGTGCAGGGATTCGATGCGGACCATCCCGGCGCTGCCTCACGACCAGTCAAGGCCAGAAGACGTGGACACAAGCGCCGAAGACCATGCGGCCGACGAATGGAGATACGCTTGCATGTCGCGTCCGTGGGTCAATGACCGCTTGCCGGAAGCCAAGCGCAACACCTCGGGATACGGCGCGCCGCGTGACACCGGAGGCGCTTCGTGGAGGACATGAAGCCGGAAGGCGGCCCCGAGGCGTTCAAGGGCAAGGGCATTGAAGCCTACAAGCGGATGTTCACACGGGCTGAGGAAGCCTGCACGGAAGCCCGCAAGCTGGCGCACCGCGACCGCGACTGGCACGACAACTTCGATGACAGCCAGTGGAGCGAGGCGGAGAAGAAAATCCTGCTGGAGCGCCGCCAGCCGATTGTCACGTCCAACCGGATCAAACGGAAGATCGGGTTTCTGTGCGGCCTTGAGCAACGCCAGCGCAGCGACCCGAAGGCATATCCGCGCAATCCCGAAGATCAGGAAGCCGCGACGATTGTCACGGACGTGCTGGACTTCATCGAGACAGACGTCAGGCTGGACAATCTCGTCAGCCAGAGCTTCCGTGACCTGAACATCGAGGGGATCGAGGCGGTCGAAGTCGTCATCGAGAATGGCGACGAGATCAAGGTCAACCATCTCCAGTATGACGGGTTCTTCTATGACCCGCGCTCGAAAAAGCGGGATTTCAGCGACGCGCGTTATCTTGGCTATCAGGACTGGTTTGATGAGGAAGAGGCGTTCGACCTGTTCCGCGTCATGGCCGACGACCCGAAAGAGCAGGAACGTCTTGACGCTGAGCTGAAGTCGAAGCTGGAAAGCTCATACGAAGACGGCGCGCAGGATGAGGGCTACGAAGACAAGCCGTGGAACTTGTGGGGCGATGAAGACCGGAAGCGGGTCCGCATTGCCTGCATGTACTGGCGTGGTCAGGGCGGCGTCTGGAACTACGTGTATTTCACAGGCGGCGGCATTCTCAAGGAAGCCGTGAGCCCGTACCTCGACGACAACGGCAAGCCCGATTGCGCCATCATCGCAGCCTCGGCCTACATGACCCGGAAGAACGAGCGTTATGGCTCGGTCAGGGACATGATCAGCCCGCAAAGCGAGATGAACTTCCGGCGCTCACAAGCGCTGTTCCTCATCAAGCAGCGCAGGACGTGGGCAAGGGCCAAAGGCATCCTGCCGGCCAATGCGAGCGAGATACTTGCAAGCGCCGATGCGATGCTCATTGCGCAGGGCGTGCTTGGGCAGGACTGGGGCTTCATCGAGAGCGCGGCGGAAGTCGCGCAGAACTTCGAACTTCTCCAGGAAGCCAAGGGCGAGATCGACACGCAGGGTCCGAACGCGGGCTTGCAGGGTCGGGGCACTGAGGATCAATCCGGCCGCGCCATCATTGCCCAGCAGCAAGCGGGCATGGCGGAAGAGAACGACCTCTTCGACACGCACAACGATTTCAAGCTGCGCATCTACCGGGCGATGTGGTTCCGGGCCAAGCAGTTCAAGCGCGAAGAGTGGTTCATCCGCGTCACGGACGACGAGAACGCTTTCCGCTTCCTGCACCTGAACAAGCCAATGATCGACCCCGCGACGGGGCAGCAAGCTATTGGGCCTGACGGGCAGCCGATGTTCGAACCCGGCACTGAACTCGCAAAGATGGACGCGGATATCATCCTCCAGCCCGCGCCGGATTCGATCACGTTGCAGCACGAGGAGTTCACCCAGCTAGCCGACATGGCGAAGTCTGGCGTCCCGATCCCGCCTGATGTGCTCCTGCAAGCCTCGCAGATCAGGGACAAGCAGAAGCTCGCCAAGCGGATGCAGGAAGAGGGTGGAGCCCAAGCCAAGCTTCAGCAGGCCGCGCAGCAGATCGAGGAAATGAAGAAGGTCATGGAGCAGATGCAGGCCCAGCTTGAACAAGCGGGCGGCGCAGACAAGCAGTTCGAGATGGCGAAGCTCCAGATGGAAGGCCAGAAGGAAGCGGGCAACGCGCAACTCAAGGCCGCAGAGCTGGAAATCAAGCGGGCCGAACTGACGCTGAAGGGCGAAGAGATCAACCTCAAGCGCGGCGAGCTTGGCATCAAGGCGAAGGAGTCGGAACTGAAGCAGGCCGACCTTGCGCTGCGCCAGATGGAGCTTGTCGAGAGCACGCAGCTTCAGCGCGACCAGATGGCGATGCAACAGCAGCAGGCCGCCGAGGCGCGCATGATGCCGCAACAGCCAGAGCGCGAAGAGAAGCCCGACCGCACGTCCGACGCCTTGGGCAAGGGGCTGGAAGCGCTGGCAATGGCAATGAGCAAACCGAAGTCAATCGTTCGCGGGCCTGATGGCCGCGCCATCGGAGTGGAATAATGTCCAAGTCAAACTCGTGGGAAACCGCGCTCCTGAACCTTGTGTTCAACAACACGGACGCGGCAAACATCGGTGATGCAACCGGCCTTCGCGGATCGTCATCGGCGGGTTCGTTCTACGTCAGTCTTCACACGGCCGATCCTGGCGAAGCTGGCAACCAGACTACCAACGAATGCGCTTACACGAGCTATGCGCGGGTCGCTGTGGCGCGTTCCGGTGCAGGCTGGACGGTGAGCGGCAACGCAGTGACGAACGCGGCGCTGATCCAGTTCCCGCAATGCACGGGCTCATCCGAGACGGCCACACACTTCGGTATCGGCACGGCGTCAACCAGCACGGGCGTGCTGCTTTACAAGGGCGCGCTGTCCGCTTCGCTGGCGATTTCGTCAGGTATTCAGCCACAATTCGCTGCCGGCGATCTGGACGGCACTGAAGACTGATGACGGCCTTTCGTTCCTTCAAGGAGCTTATCGACGCCGAGGAGGCGGGTCAGTCCACGCTGTTCGGATGGCGGAAAGCCCCGACGCAGACGACGGGTTCGGGCATCTGGTTCGACCTCTCGATGAGCCCCGGCAATCCGGTTCCGAACTTCTACGCTGCGGCGCCGCTGATCGGTAAGGCGCTGGCTCAATCGACGGATGGCGGGCTGTTTCATGGCGCGACGCCGGGCGGCACGTACACCAAGCATCTGCGCCGGATCATGGGGCTGACCGTCACGACGACTGCGGTTCCGCTGCCATGCATCCTGCTGGATTACCTGCTGTATTACCCGTTCGTGGACATGAGCGTGACCGACGCGCAGGACATGATCGTGGGCGATGCCCTGCCGCGATATTCGACAGGCGCGGGCGTGCAGATCATGGCGGTGGAGGTTGCCTCACAGATTGGCGGGGTCAGCTTCTTTGTCACCTATACCAATTCGGACGGCGTTGCGGGTCGGACCAGCTCGACGGTCACCTGCAACACGCAGACGGTGAACGGGACGATCATCTCGACGGCCCCGGCGACGCTGGGCTGTGCTGGCCCGTTCATTCCCTTGCAGGCTGGTGACAGCGGCGTGCGATCGATTGAGACGTGTACGTTCCTGACGGGCGATGTCGGGCTGATTACGCTGGTGCTGGTCAAGCCTCTGGCTTCGTTCTCGATCTACGACATCACGGCCCCGTCAGAGCGGGATATGATCCTCGACGGCGTGCAACTGCCTGAGATCAAGAGCGACGCCTACCTCAACCTCATCTGCTACCCGAGCGGCACGCTTTCAGGCGCGCAGATCATGGGCACAATAGAAACGGTCTGGAACTGATGGCTGGCTTTTCCTCTCTCGATAACCTGGTTAGCAACGTCTCCAACTCGGGGAAGTTCTTCCGTGCTGACTGGAACAAGAACCACGCAACTGGCGGCACGGTTGTCGCGGGCACGTGGCAATCGCTTGCGGGCGGCGCTGGCAATCCGCCGGCCAACACGGCGTTTGGTTCGGGCGTCACGCTGGTTCAAAAGCCGCTGTACGACATCGGCGCAACGCATGGCGGCATCCAGCACGGCGGCAACGTTGGCGCTAGCGCGACGGACTACAAGGTGCTGTTGAACGCTTCCGCATTCACGGCGGCAGCGACGACTGTGCCCTGCGTGCTGCAACTGGTTGACCTGCTGAGCTATGCGACGCTGACGAACGCGACCATTTCCACGGCTGGCACGAAGACGCTGGTGAACACGGAAAACGTCACGTTCTCGTCTTCGTCTGGCCTGCTGATGACGACTGCGGCGGATTACGACACGTATACGCCATGCCAGTTTACCACGACTGGCGCGCTGCCGACTGGCCTCTCACTGGCGACGACCTATTGGACGATCAGGGTATCAGCCACGACCTCGCGCCTTGCTACGTCACTGGTCAACGCGGTTGCGGGCACGGCCATTGCCTTCACCGATGCGGGATCAGGCACGAACACATTCACATTCCGCAACCCACGCTACACGGACGGGGCAGGCGTGCAGGCGTTCCTTGCGGCCTCGACGGCGGGCACAGCGGGCACGGGCACATTCCAGCTCACCTATACCAACAGCGCGGGCACGGGCTCGCGCACCACGCCATCATCGCCAGCCCTGCCCACGAACACGGCGGTTGCTCCGCTTCTGACGGTTCCCTACAGCGGCACGGGCTCGGGCAAGTTCGGGCCGTTCATGCCGCTCGCTGCGGGCGATGCAGGTATCCGCACCTGTCAGAACATCATTCTCGGCACGGCAGGCGTGACCACGGGCGTCTATAACCTCGTGTTTTGCAAGCCGCTGCTATCGCTGCCGATCACCACGCTGGGCGTGGCCTCAGAGCGCGATCTGGTGAACCAGCTTCCGTCAATGCCGCGTGTCTATGACGGGGCCTGCCTTGCGTGGATGATCTACGCGGGCTCGGCCATTCCGAACAACTCCAGCTTCTTCGGACATCTCGATTTCGGATGGGCCTAAACCGTGCTCGTGGGGAACTACAGCGTTCTCAACAAGACGCCGGGCCGCTGGCTTGGCGGCAACTCGACAGCGCACGCTTCGGGCGTTGGCTCTGCGCAAGTCTACAACCGCTCGAATTGGGGCAAGACAGGCGCGCAGCGTAACTTCGCGATACCGGAAGGAACAGACGCTTACGAATTGGCGTCGATACCTGGAGGCTATGGCGCACGCGGCTGGATCATGCCGCGCACGTCTGGCGGCGTCTCCGCGCACTCGACGGCCAACGGCGTTGCAGCGTGGTCGGGTTCGATTGCCGAGGGGCGCAACCTCGCAGCGTCCTTTGCGGGCGTTGCGGTATTCGATGGCACGGGCCAGCTAGTTGTCTCGGGCGTCGGCTCCTTCGCTGGCGTTGCGGCATGGTCTGGCAACGTCACGGCGGCGCTTGGCGCGGTTGGTTCATTCACAGGCGTGGCGGCCTTCTCTGGCGCGGTCACGGCATACGGGAATATCGCAGGCGCATTTGCAGGCGTCGCAGCATTCGAGGCGATCCGGTACGCGACGGGATCCATGTCGGGCTCATTCGCCCCGGCCATCACACTGGAGGCGCAGGGCTTCTCGTCCTACCTGCTGGATCAGGAGGATATCGAGACGGGCCTGACGCTAAGGCAGGCATTGCGGCTTGTGGCGGCGGCGACGGCGGGCAAGATCAGCGGCGGCGGCACGGCGACTGTCACGATCAGGAACGCGGTTGCGGATGGTGTTGACCGCATCACGGCCGAAGTTGATTCGTCGGGCAATCGGACCGCAATCACCTATGATCTGGACTAGGTTTGCGGTATAAGGGGCGCATGACCAGTGCAAAAACCCCGTGGATATTCCTGACCGCGTTGGCTGTTGTCGCCCTTGGCGGCGCTGCCTTGGCGGTGACGTCTGTTGATCGTGAACAGCAAGAGGCAGCGCAATACGACTGCCCAGCAGGGACTGAGCCAATTCGCGGCGAGGCGACGGGCTGGTTCTGTGCGGCGCGGCCAACGGTGAGGGCCGCTGAGAGATAGGAGCGCCCTTGGCCAACTTCTTCTCAGCCGACTACTGGAAAGCATTCTACTTCAAGGCGATGGGCGGGCAGGAAACTGCTGTCGATCCCAACGCCATGTCGGGAAGCTTCGCGGGCTCGTCTTCGTGGACGGGAACGCTCGCCCTGCCGGAAGGCTTCATCGCTGGCCTGTTCGCAGGAACGAGCGAGTTTTTCGGAACGCTCACGGCGGTTGACGAGCCGGCCGCAGAGACACGCCGCAGGGGCGGCAAGGATGACGGCAGGCGGATATTCCGGCGCAAGCGCCGCACCTATGTGGAGTTCACAGAGAAGCGCCTGGAGGAAGTCAGGCGGCGCGAACGGGAAGTCTATGACGCGCTTCTAGGCCCAGAGCAGGTCATTGCCCTGCCGGTTGCCGATATCGCGCCCCCGCCGCTGCCTGTGGCCGAACGCAAGAACCTGCCGCCTGCGGTCGAGTATGACCGCGTCATGGCGCTGATGAATGCAAGCCTCACGGCTCTGAGCGAGAACGCCACGCGGCTGGCGAACGAGCAGCTTCGCAAGCAGGCCAAGGCGGCAAAGGTCGAACCGCCATCGAAGGATGCGGACAAGCGCGAGCAGGAACTTCGCGCAATGGTTGTGTGGCTTAGCGCCCGCGCCGCGCATCTTGAGGAACAGCGCATCGAGGCCGAACGGCTGGCGATGGAACAGGACGAAGAGGACGTGATCGTGCTGCTTTTGGCGGCCTAGAAATGGCGCTGGAAATCGGGCATAGTGCGGGGATGATAAAACGCTGGATTTCTCGACTATTTCGCCGCGCCAAAGCGGATCAGTGGACGCCTATGGAAATTGCCAAGTTGGCAAGTTTGGATATGGAGCCGCTGCGCATCAATAGATTGCCGCCGTTTGTGATGGGAACGGCAGGCGAGGCGGGCGACACCGATGTTGAGATACTGCTTCCGCGCTCAGTTGCGGAGGCATTAGTTCGCGGACGGGCGAAAGATTGATGGGCGAGTGGCAGCAATATAAGCTCGCCAGTCATGTGCCGAGCCGCGACGTGTTCCTGACGCGCGATGCGGAAGGCATTGAGCGTTTCGCAGAGATGGACAGCACGGATCATTTTGTCTGGGTTGTCGATGGCGATGTTGAATATCCGCCAAGCTATCCCGACTGGAAGCCACAAGAGTGGCGCACTTTAAGAGACGACGAGGACTTCAGGCCCAATTAGGCCGCCTCTCACATCGCAACAAGACACCAAGGCTCGCCCTCACAGGCGGGCCTTTTTCGTAGCCGCCGCCGGGCTCTATCGGGCGCACGACCGCCGCCGGGTCTTCATCGGGCGTTTGGAGCCGACAACGTGAAAGAAGGACAGACTGACTTCCTGGACGATTTCGAGGCGCAGGACGCGGCACCGCCGTCACCTGAACCCCGTAGCGAGCCGTCGAGAGACGTAGCCCGCGACGAGCAGGGCCGCTTTGCCCCCAAGGCAGAGCAGCCGGCCGAATCCGTCCAACAGGGCGTTAAACCTGATGCGGCCCCAGCCGTGTCGGAGCCGGAGCCGCCATCCGAGCAAGAAGGGTCGCACGTCCCGATTTCTGCGCTGAAGGCAGAGCGGATGAAGCGTCAGGCGCTTGAGGCCGAACTGGCCAAATTCAAGCAGCCGGGCGCACAGCCGCAAGTTCAACCCCAACAACCCCCGAAAAGCCCGGAGTTCGCACCTCCGCAGGTCGATTGGGAGCAAGACCCGCAGCACTACGTTCAAGCGCAGATCCATTCAATGCGGATGGAGCAGTCGAAGTTTTTCGCTGTCTCTCAATCCAGTGAGCGGGAAGTGGCTGAAGCGTGGAATGCGTTCGACGCGGCCTGCAACGCAGACCCCGCGCTCTCGGCGTACTCGGAAACCCTCGTCAATCACCCTCATCCGATGGGTGAAGTCCTCAAGTGGCATCGCAAGCAGCAACAGCTTTCGCAGCTTGAGGAATACGGCGGTCTCGACAAGTACCGTGAGCGCGTCATCGCGGAATATCTGGCGTCCCAAGGACAACAGCCCGCGACTGCAAGTGCAACGCCCCAGCGTCAGGCGCAACCGAAACCAGCCCTTCCGCCGTCACTGGCGAATGGCGGCGTAGGCGCGGCGACAGCTTCTGATCAGACCAGCGATGATTTGGATTTCGATGGCTTTTTCGCGGAGGCGCGCAAACCCCGAAAACGCTAGGAGCAATAGATGTCGTATACCACGACAGCAGCAGAAAATACCCTCAAGAAGTGGGAGAGCAACTACTTCAAGGAGTTCGTCCGTGAATCCGGCTTCATGCCGTACATGGGTCCAGGCTCAACCAATCCCTTCGTCGTCAAGAAGCAACTGATCGAAGGCGGGCAGGTCATCTCGATCCCGCTCGTCTACGCACTCAGCGGCGACGGCAAGGGCACTGACACGCTGGTCGGCTCGGAAGAAAGCCTCGTCAACCGTGGCTATGACCTCAAGCCGTACTGGCATCGTCACGCCGTGGCGATGAAGAAATCCGAGAAGCAGAACTCCACCATCGACCTCGCCAATGCGGCGCGCGACATGCTGAAGGTCTGGGACATGGACACGATGCGCGACGACATCATCAACGCGCTGTCGTCCGTTGTCGAAAGCTCGGGCGCCTACAACGAACTTCAGGGCCACGCCAAGGAAGTTCCGTTCTCCGAAGCCACCACGGCGCAGAAGAACACGTGGGCCGCCGCCAACGCGACCCGCATCGTTCCCGGCGCGACGCTGAACAACTACAACGCCACGTTCGCAACGATGGCCGGCACTCTCGACACGACCAACGACACGCTGACTGTCGAGAAGGTCCAGCTCATGAAGCGCCTCGCCAAGAAGCGCGACAAGACGACTGGACAGGCGACGGTTCGTCCGATCAGGACCGGCGAACAGGGCCGCGAATACTACGTTGCCTTTGCCCATTCGTGGGCGATGCGCGACCTCGCGGCCGACATGGAGACGATCAACCTCGACGGTCGCCCCCGCAACATCGATGACAACCCGATCTTCCAGGATGGGGATTTGCTCGTTGACGGCGTCGTGATCCGGGAAATCCCCGAGATTGCGACCTATGGATCGATCGGCGCGGCGTCCGCGACGGTTGTGCCGGTCTACTTCTGCGGCGCGCAGGCTCTGGGCATCGCCTGGGGTCAGATGCCGCGTGTCACGCGCCGGAAGGAAGACGACTACGAGTTCATCGACGGCGTGGGCACTGAAAGCCTCTACTCGGTCGAGAAGCTCCGCTACATCCCGCCGGGCGGGTCTTCAGCCGTTGACTACGGCATGATCACCGGCCTCTTCGCCACCGCTGCCGACTAATCAGGAGCAAACTCACATGGCTGCTTATCAAGCGACTGAAATGTCGGTTCCCTGCGTTCACTACATGCGCAGGGGTGTCAGCGAGGCCGATGAGGGCCTTGGCGCTCTCACGGTTGGCGTTCTGCCGGCTGGCGCCATCGTCGTCGGAGCCGGGATCATCGTCGGGACGGCCTTCAACGGCACGTCACCGATTGTGCAGATCGGTACTTCGGGCGATGGCGATGGCTTTGCCACCAACCTTGCGTTGGGCACTATCGGCAACATCGTCTGGGACGAACTGGCGACGTCGAACGATCTCTACTCGACGTCCGAAGTCACCGTGACCTGCACCGTCTCGGCAACGGGCAACGATTCGACTGCCGGCTACGGCGTCGTTTACGTGTCCTACGTTCCGAACAACGGCAACGGCCGCGCGTCGTAACGACTGACTGTGGATGGCGGGGGCTCGAAAGCCCCCGCCATTTCATCAAGGAGACTTCATGGGATTGCAGATCAAGACCCCGCAGTCATTCGTCTACGTGGCGAAGATACCTGCGGCAAAGAAGATCAAGGGCATCGTGTTCAAACGGGATGTGCCGGTATCGGTGCATGACCCCAAGGTGATCCGGCTTCTGTCGAAGCTGCCCTACATGCGGCACACGGAAGAAGCTGCGAAGGCCGCTGATGCGCCCAAGCCGCGCGCGAAAGTAGACCTGTCGGATATCCCCGCAGACTGGCGCAAGGCGCACCACAAGCGCCGTATGGCATGGGCGCGAGCCATTGCCGGCGCAGAGATGAGCACGGCGACCGAGGCCAACCGCGTGATTGCGGCGCATCTGGGCGAGCCTGAGATGATGCCAGAGCCGGTTGCGGCCCCCGTCGAGCAAGTCGGAGCCTGATACGTGGCTGACGCTACCCTCGCTGAAATGCGCAACCGCGTGCTCGAAAAGCTGTTCGTCCTGATCGCGGGCGAAGTGGCTGAATCCGAGGACGCGACGACCATTGAAACGGTCATTGCCAACATCAATGAGGAATTGCGCGAGGACGAGCTTTGCTATTGGGACAACAGCGCCACGCCGCGTCACCTGATGGAAACGCTCGCGGCGATCTACGCCTGCCATGCGGCGAACGATTTCATGGATGCGCAGGAAGCGGCGGCTTTCCGGTCGGATCGGCTGG
>Ga0181358_1000622_pt1 | contig 15726 bp, 20 predicted proteins | sample Fa13VDMM110SD_FD_130096 | JGI IMG/M metagenome (GOLD analysis project Ga0181358, IMG submission 130096) | Freshwater viral communities from Lake Michigan, USA - Fa13.VD.MM110.S.D | ecosystem: Environmental > Aquatic > Freshwater > Lake | place: USA: Michigan | collected 2013-09-24 | reverse complement strand
TTGCTCGTATTAGAGAACTTGCAGGCTACTAAAATTTAATATCAACTAGATTGGGCACTTAGGTGCCCTTTCTTTTGGCTAAATTGATTGTCAACTAACTTGTGGGCTACAGCGTTATATATATGTAGGGGTAGAAATTCCTACTTAACTAAAAGGAAACTTTAAAATGAAATCAGCAATCGCAATCCTCGCTACCGTGTTCGCAGTATCAGCATTTGCACAAGCACCTGCCAAGAAAGAAGAAGCCAAACCAGCAGCACCTGCCGCTACAGCAAGTGCTCCAGCACCAGCCAAGGTTGAAGTTAAGAAGGAAGAGAAAAAGCCTGCAAAAAGTGACAGTGCAAAGAAAGACGCACCTAAAGCAGACGCAAAGCCAGCCGCTACGCCAGCAAAGTAAATTTGATTTAGAAGATAGTGACCTCATAATAGACGATGAGGTCACTTATGGTCGTAATCGAAGAAGTGCAGAGTTTGGTCAGTTAGTAGAAGACGAACTATCGGACTATGTAAAGTTTAGATTATGGCTAGCTAGACAAATGGCTTTGGCCAAATATATTAAAGTCCACGGTTAAGCCCTGGGCTTTTTTATTGGCAAAATAAAATATTATCCAATTCAAATTAATTATAAATATCTACCTTAGGCACACAAAGGTACATTATGGATAGATACAAAGACTTAGAACAGCTCATAACACAATTTAGGCGCACAATACCAGAAGATGCTAGATACACAGATAGACTAGCAGAAGAATTAGAACTAATTAGAGATCAAAATTTTAGCAAACATTTTTTAAGAGTGCGCGAAATACTGGATCTCACTACCGACATACCACATATCACTAGAGGCTCAGCTGGTTCCAGTCTTGTATGTTGGCTTATGGGTATTAGTGATCTAGATCCTGTAGCAGAGGGCATACCTATTGCTAGATTCATGAATCCCAAACGCGATGACTTGCCGGACATCGATTTAGACTTCCCACATTGGCAACAAGAAACAGTAATGAATAGAATATTCAAACGCTGGCCAGGCCAAAGTGCTCGAGTGTCTAACTATATCATGTATAAAGAAAAATCAGCTAGGCGAGAAGCTGCCAAGCGTATGGGTGCCAAGGGAGTACTTAAACGCAACTTTAAATTTAATGATGTGCTACCAGAACAAGAAATTGCCGAAGCAGAAAGAATCACAGCCAAGTTGATGGGCAAGAAACGCTGCATCAGCAAACATTGTGGCGGAATCATTATCTTTGATCGAGCAGTTCCCAAGAGTTTGATCAATCAGACCAATCAAATCCTGCTGGACAAAAATGAGTGTGAGGATCTCGAACACTTCAAGATTGACATACTGGCTAACAGAGGTCTTAGTCAACTGTGGGAAATAGATCAACGACCGCTAATGGACTATCCTGAATACGATGAAGCTACCAGTCGAATACTAGAGCAAGGCAATGTGCTGGGTGTGACTCAAGGAGAATCGCCAGCCATGAAACGATTGTTTCGAGCACTGCGAGTAAAAAGTCGTAGTGACTGCACACTGGCCACTGCATTGATTAGACCAGTAGCCACCATGGGTCGACGCAAGGCCAGTGCATTTCAGGACTGGAGCAAAGACAACTTCGACGACACCATTGTGTTTGAAGACGATGCCATTACGTTAATAGCAGATATTCTAAAATGTGATATGTATACCGCAGACATGTGGCGTCGTGCATTTGCAAAAAAAAATGAAGAAAAGATTTTTGAGTTCATGCAATTGATTGGCGATCATCCCGAGAGAGACAGTGTGTTGACTGCACTTAGAGAACTAAGTCACTTTGGTCTATGCCGTGCCCATGCTACCAACTTGGGCAGATTGATCTGGGCCTTGGCCTACCAAAAAGCACATAATCCCAAGGCATTTTGGGCAGCAGTGCTGAAACACTGCCAAGGCAGCTACAGTCGTTGGGTTTACTGGCAAGAGGCCAAATTAGCTGGTGCTGTGAATAGTTTTGGTGAAGGCGACGAGTGCAGTGAATTAGTTCGCACCGGACGTTGGAGCAGCGAACGATTTATTCCAGCCTGTCAAGAAATAAGGCGTCCGGGCGAAGTTGAATTCTTAGGGCTAGTGGCTAACTATAGAGTATTCAAGAGTGGTCCAAAAAATTACATGACCTTTGCAACCATAGGCACTGGCAATGGTCGCTATTTGGATGTCATGCTGAATCATGCTATCAGTTTCCACGATCAACCAATCTTGTGGGGTAAAGGTAAATTGGACTATACAAATCGCAGTGAGTGTGTTAAAGTATACAAGAGTAAGAGATTAGATATCAAAGACATTGAACACATTACATAATGGCTAGACTACACATATATCCCCACGCTGAACCACAAGAAGATCTCGTGATAGTAGCAGATCCTTCTGCGTTACGAGCATTGGCTAACGCCATGCTCAAGGCAGCACAGACAGTTCACGGCTTCCAGCGTGTAAAATTACATACCAGTGATGGACACGAATATCATGCAATGATTGTTTCCGGTGTGCAAGAATCAGAATGGCAGACTGTGTCTCCTGCATATCGCGGAGCAAATTTACCTACACTATCTGTGTTGGAAGATTATGAGTCTTTGAAAAAAGAATTGACTCAAACTAGATCAACCATCAGTTCTTAACCGTAGATATGTTTGGTAAAATACTAAACAAAAAATTATCAATAATCATTGACCTTGCTAAATAAAAAGCGCATAATAACATATGTGCATAAGGCATATAAACATTTTAGGCATAACATAGGAGGCATTTAAAATGGCAACTCTCGCAGAAATTCGTGCAAAACTTCAAGAAGCACAAGCAAAGTCCACAGGACAATCCACCGGCGGTGGAGACAACGCAATTTACCCACATTGGAATATGCAAGAAGGCAAGGAAGCGGTTATCCGTTTGCTACCTGATGGCAACTCTGCCAATACATTTTTCTGGGTAGAACGAGCAATGATCAAATTGCCGTTTGCAGGCATCAAAGGTGAAACAGATTCACGAGCTGTACAAGTACAGGTTCCTTGTGTTGAAATGTACAACGACGGTACAGCTTGTCCAATTCTTACAGAAGTTCGTGGCTGGTTTAAAGACAAGGCTCTGGAAGAAATGGGCCGTAAGTACTGGAAAAAGCGTTCATACATTTTCCAAGGCTTTGTTGTTGAAGATCCTATCAAAGAAGATAGAATTCCAGAGAATCCTATCCGTAGATTTATCATTGGTCCTCAAATCTATCAAATTATCCGTTCAGCATTAATGGATCCAGAGTTGGAAGAATTGCCAACTGACTATATGCGTGGTGTTGACTTCCGTATTGCTAAAACTAGCAAAGGTGGTTTTGCTGACTACTCTACATCAAAGTGGAGTCGTCGTGAACGTGCAATTGCTGATGCAGACAAGGCAGCTATTGAGCAATTTGGCTTGCATAATCTCAGCGATTTCTTGCCCAAGAAGCCAACAGACGTTGAGCTCAAGGTCATGAAGGAAATGTTTGAAGCATCAGTCGACGGTGAAGCATATGACCTAGAACGTTGGGGTCAATACTTCAAGCCAGCAGGTATGGGTCAGGCCACAGGGGATCCCAACAAAGCTGTCGCACCACGTGCCGCAGTGGCCGCTCCAGTAGCAGCAGCCGAAGAAGATGCTCCTTGGGAAGAGTCTGCTACTCCGGCAGCAAAGCCAGCATCAGCAGCACCCGCTGGTGAAAGTGCAAGTCGTGCGCAAGATATTCTTGCAATGATTCGCAATCGTCAAAAGTAAAATCGTTTATAGAGAGTACGGGAATCCCGTACTCTCTATCCATTTAAAGAGAACAATATGGCAAAAGCATTCGACATTTCAAAATTTAGAAAGTCCATCACTAAATCTATTGAAGGGTTAAGTATTGGCTTCAACGACCCAACTGATTGGGTTAGCACAAACAACTATGCATTAAACTATCTTATCAGCGGATACTTTGATCGAGGTATCCCGTTAGGCAAGGTTACTGTGTTTGCAGGCGAGAGTGGCGCAGGAAAATCATTTATCTGTTCGGGTAATCTAGTCAAGAATGCACAGGCACAAGGCATTTATCCTATCTTGATTGATACAGAAAATGCACTAGATGAAAAATGGTTACACGCTCTTGGCGTTGACACAGGCCCGGACAAGTTGTTAAAACTCAATATGGCCATGATTGACGATGTGGCAAAGACTATTACAGAGTTCATTGCAGAATACAAAACAATGGATGAGGCAGAGCGTCCTAAGATCTTGTTTATCATTGACAGCTTGGGTATGTTGTTGACTCCCACAGACGTTAATCAATTCCAAGCAGGTGACATGAAAGGTGATATGGGCCGTAAACCTAAAGCACTAACAGCACTAGTTCGTAACTGTGTCAATATGTTCGGCGCCTACAACATTGGTATGGTATGTACCAATCACACATACGCTAGTCAAGATATGTTTGATCCAGACGATAAAATCTCAGGTGGTCAAGGTTTTATCTATGCAAGTTCAATTGTGGTTGCTATGCGTAAATTGAAATTAAAACTTGATGCTGATGGTAATAAGACTACAACTGTTCAAGGTATTCGTGCAGCCTGTAAAATTATGAAAACACGTTATGCCAAGCCGTTCGAAAGTGTGCAGGTTGAGATTCCTTACGAAACAGGTATGAGTCCATACAGTGGATTGGTTGACTTGTTTGAAGCCAAGGGGTTACTCAAGAAAGAAGGTAACAGTCTTGTCTACACTACCAAGGACGGCGAGATCATTAAACAGTTCCGCAAGGCATGGGAACGCAATGAGAAAGACGGACTAGACATTGCAATGGCAGACATTTCTAAACACGGTGAAATTTCCACTTCTGAGATAACTAATACAGTTGAACCAGACTTGGAGGTCACTGAATGAAAGAAGATTTAATTGCAGATATTTGGACATTGGTACTGGAACATATTCCTGAAAAACATCGCAAGGATGTAGCAGCGGATTTTGTTAATACACTAATAGATTATGGTATCAAAGAAAGTGTACTCGACAGTCTCAAAGGTGTTGACACATATCTTGATACTGCAATTGATTATGCTATCGACGGAGAAGACATTGAGGATGAAGACAGCTACGAAGATGAGGAATAAATGAATTGGTATGATCGTGTTTCTAAAGATATTTCAAATATTCCAGATGCCGTGGCCTATTATGAAGCTGAATTAATTCAAGCAAAACAAGATGTCCGTGTAGCAGGCAACATTGAAAAAGCTTCTGCGCAGATGCCCGGCATTGTGGAAAATCGATTTAACCAACTGCAAGAAATTGAAGGTATTTTAGAATATCTCAATATCGAACTTCGTAGACTTCGTAGCCAACATTTTCGCAAGTATCTTGAAACCTATCAACGTCAGTTAAGCTCTAGAGACTGTGAAAAGTTTGTTGAAGGCGAAGCTGACGTTGTAGATTTTGAAAAGATCATCAACGATTTTGCACTACTACGCAACAAGTGGTTGGGCATTATCAAAGCTCTAGACATAAAACAGTGGCAATTAAGTAATATTGTAAAACTACGTACAGCTGGCCTAGAAGACGCCAGTCTTTAAATACTGTATAATACACGCAGATAAATATCTGTATGAAACGTATTGTACTAATCACAGGGGGTTTTGACCCCCTCCATTCAGGGCACATTGCCTACATTAAAGCAGCTAGAGAACTAGGCGATTCGTTAATCGTTGGTGTAAACTCCGATGAGTGGCTACGTCGAAAGAAAGGGCAGGAATTTATGCCTTGGGAAGAACGTGCAACTATTATAGCAGCACTGCATAATGTTGACAGAGTTATTAACTTTGACGACAGCGATAATAGTGCCAAAGATGCTATTAATAAAGTTAGAGCAATTCATCCATATGCTCAAATTATCTTTGCCAACGGCGGGGATCGAACAAAAGAAAATATTCCAGAAATGGATCTACTTGAAAAAATGCTTCACTTAGACTTTGTATTTGCCGTTGGCGGTGAAGACAAAAAGAATTCAAGCTCATGGATTCTCCAAGAGTGGAAAGCACCTAAGACTAGTAGAGCTTGGGGATACTATCGAGTGCTACATGAAGTTGACAATCATGTCAAACTCAAAGAACTCACAGTCAATCCCAAGACCTGTCTCAGTATGCAACGTCATCAAGATCGTGCAGAACATTGGTTTGTGGCCGAAGGTACTGCCACAGTCTATACTATAGATCACAGCTCAGACATGGATCTATTAGGCGAATACACACAACATCAACACATACATATCAATAGAACTCAATGGCATAAATTATGTAATGAGACGGATCAACCTTTGCGAGTTATTGAAATTCAATATGGTGAAAACTGTATAGAAGAGGATATAGAAAGAAAATGATTAATATTTTTATTGGTTATGACCATAGAGAAGCAATAGCATACCATGTATGTGCCAACAGTATTATTAGGCATTCTAGTAAGCCAATTTCGGTTACACCACTTGCATTAAAGAATATGCAAGATTATCAAGAAACACATACCGACGGTAGTAATCAGTTTATTTACAGTCGTTTCCTTGTCCCTCATCTAATGGAGTATAACGGCTGGGCAATCTTTATGGATGGCGATATGCTAGTTAGAGACGACATTGAAAAATTATGGGCTCTCCGAGATGACAGTAAGGCAGTCATGGTAGTTAAACACGACTACAAAACTAAGATGACAGAAAAGTATCTAGGTGCAAAAAACGAAAACTATCCTCGAAAAAATTGGTCAAGTGTTATACTTTGGAATTGTAGTCACGCCGCAAATAAAGTAGTGACTCCTGAATTTATCGAAACTGCTACAGGTGCGCAGCTTCATAGATTTACTTGGCTTGCTGATGAATTAGTTGGAGAATTACCTAAAGTATGGAATTGGTTGCCCGATGAGTTCGGCGCTAACCAAGATGCAAAGCTGTTACATTACACTCTAGGTACTCCCAGTTTTCACGACTTTGCTACAACTCCCATGGGAGATGAATGGCACCGTGAACGAATTTATACAGATTACTGTCTACAACGCAATCTATGATTTTTCTAAGTAAAGAAGGCGAAGACGAATACATTAACTTGTTTGCCTCGGGATGTAAAACTGCACCAGTATCAACAGATGATTTTGTTTATGCAGATTCTCAAGATCCAATTATCTTAAGAGGCATTCTTAAACACAAAATAATGAAACGTTGTTGGAAAGACGGTCGCATATTTTATTATATGGACACCGGATATTTTGGCAATGAAAGAACTGCATCTAATCCTAACGGTTGGAAACTTTGGCATCGTATAGTGAAAAACGATCTACAACACAGTGAGATCATTTCAAGACCCGACGATCGTTTTAAGAAATTTAATAAAACTTTTCGTCCTTGGAAAAAAGACGGCAGAAAGATACTGGTTGCAGCACCAGACGAAAAACCTTGCAAATTCTACGGAATTACAAAGGATCAATGGGTCAATGAAACTGTTGCAAAAATCAAAAAACACACCGATAGACCAGTTGAGATCCGAGAACGAGCACCTAAGAGAATAGATAGGATTTCTACAGATACATTGCAACAAGCATTAGACAATGATGTATTTGCCTTAGTAACATACAATAGTGTTGCCGCAATTGAAAGTGTCTTTTACGGTATACCGGCATTTACTCTTGCTCCAACAAACGCAGCAAGTCCAGTAAGTCTTCAAGATATCAGTAAGATCCAAACTCCGTATTATCCTGATCAAGATAAATTATATGCATGGGCTTGTCATTTAGCCTATGGCCAATTTCATAATTCAGAATTGACAAACGGCAAAGCCATGGAGATGTTATCAAATGAATGAAGAATTATTTCAAAATTCGATACCAGGCATAGTCCCCTCAGTTTTTCGAGGAGTTGTTAAAAGAAAACATATACAACACCACTGGCAAGATAAAAAAGATTTCTATTATATGGACACTGGATATTTTGGAAATTTTATAAGTCTCGGAAATCCAGGCGGAAAAAAATTGTTTCATAGAATAGTCAAAAACGATCTGCAAAAACATTGGTTAGAAAAACATCCTAGCGATCGATGGAACACAATCTGTAAAATTGATCCTAGATATCAATGGAAAGGTTGGAAGAAAAAAGGCAACAAAATTTTAATAATTGTTCCAAATAGAAAATCGTGCGTGTTCTACGGTTACGAAGAGGGCAAGATTAAAGATCGAGATGAAAGTAAGCCTACTTGGCTAATGAGTACAATAGAAACTATAAAAAAACACACAAATATGGAGATTGTTGTTAGAGAAAAAGGCAGTAGATCAGCACGACAAAATCATTCAATATTTGATGCTCTAGACGAAGGAATATTTGCCACTATAGCATTCAATAGTATTGCGGCATTAGAGTCTGTGATATATGGTATACCGTCGTTTGTTACAGTGCCGTGCGCAGCATCCCCATTGGCGTTAACTGATCTTAGTCAAATAACAACCCCATTTTATCCTGACGAATCCCTAGTTCAACAGCACTGCTCATCATTGGCCTACGGACAATTTACCGGAGAAGAAATAGCAAATGGTACCGCCTGGAAATTATTAAATCAATGAAATTACTAGTAAACGATAAAGAACTTGCACATTATCTTATAAGTCTTATAGATCTAAAAGATCATTGCTCGCACATAGAGTTAAATGAGCGTAAAACTGCTGAAGCCATACAGTTTATCATTGAAAAAAGAGATCATCATAAATTTGATATTGAAAAATTTCGTGATAAGTTTAAAGAAAAATTATGGCGGGGAGTCTCTGCAGATGCTTCAGAATGGCGTAGTAAAGTTAACACAGTTTTAGAAAATTACAAAAAAAATTATTTCGGCCAATTACACAAACAGGCCGAATACGTCATAGAAAAATTAGGTGCTGAAAATATCATTGACGTCTATATGGCCAGTGATCAACACTATTTTATTAAAACTGTTGGACTACAAATTGATCCCACAGCAACTATGATTAGACGAAAAAATTTCATAGACAGCGCAGAAGATTGCCTATTACGAAACACAGTAGGCAATGAAAATATCATTGTAGATAAAATCGACAACAGTCTTCCGTTTTGGTTCATGGATAGCGGGTATACAAATTTTATTGAATCCAATAAAAAGTGGCATAGGCTTACAAGAAATCACTTGCATTTTAATACTCAATTTGTTGCACCCGCAGATAGATTAAAAAACTTTGCGGAGTTTCCTAGACCTTGGCGTAAAGAGGGTAAAAAAATATTGATTGTTGAACCAGGGGATTTTGCTGCTAGTATCATGCACGTAAAAGCAAAATCTTGGACAGAATCTGTCATAACGGAATTAAAAAAACACACAGATCGACCAATAGAAATTAGGTCCAAGGTCAATAAAAAAACTCGAACCAGTCTATATAAGACATTGATGCAAGGAGATTACTATTGTACAGTTAGTATCAATTCTAACAGTGCTGTGGAATCTATCTGGGCTGGTATACCTGCTATCACTCTTAACAAACATGTCAGTAATTCTGTCACCAGGAACAGTCTTGAGCAGATTAATGATTTGTACTACGGACCACTAGGAGATTGGCTAGCGTGGCTAAGCTATTGTCAATTTACGTATGATGAACTAATGGATGGTACCGCTCTAAGGATCGTAAGGCAGCATCATAATGTCTAAGTTAACAGCAGTTGCATATTATGGCGGAATTCCTCCTTACAATAATAATCTAGAAAAACCTTTAATTTTAAATAATTTTATCAAAGGAGTTAGTGCCGCAGGCGATTCGGCAATTGCCCATCGAGGAATGAATGCTATTACTTGTGATGTTGCTCTCATTCAAGGTTTTGTGCATGATGACGGTAAAAATCTTCCACATTTAAAACTAAGAAAAGCTGCTGTTGATCTCCAAAAGAAAAATAAAAAAAGATCCTTAATTTGTGATAGTAACTTATTTTTATATGCCGATCCTGAAAATACAAAAACTTATCTAAGATACAGCTTTGATGGAGTATTTCCCACTACCGGATTCTATTTTGATACAGATATAGACCCAGTTCGATGGAAAAAAATAAGTGCAAATTTAAGTATATCATTAAAACCATATCGATCAACAGGCGATCATATTTTATTATGCCTACAGCGAAATGGTGGATGGAGTATGAGAGGGTTACCGGTGATGGACTGGCTTAATCAAACTATTCACGAAATTAGAAAATATAGTTCTAGACATATAATAGTAAGAGCACATCCTGGAGATAAAAAGGTAGACAGTTATTTAAAAATTAATCACCCTAATACTTCATTAAGTCAAAATAAAAGATTATTGGATGATTTTAAAAATGCTTGGGCTACAGTGGTATATAATAGTAGTCCTAGTGTTGCAAGTGCCATTGAAGGAATTCCAATATTTTTAACAGACTCTCACCCAGAATACAGTCAGAGTCAAGATGTAGCAAATTTAGATTTATCAAAAATTGAAAATCCAAATATGCCAGATAGACAAGTTTGGATTGAAAGATTATCTATGTGCCATTGGAACTTCGATGAACTTAAATCAGGCGAGGCTTGGCAATTTTTTAAAAGGTATATATGAAATTAATGCACAACGGTTGGTATGTTCCCGACGATGATCAAAAAATAACCAGAGTTCTAGAAAACGACAGTGACAAATCCTCGCCGTCATATGAGGGAAGATATCGAGAACAGATTTTAGAACATTTACCCAATAAGCGAACCTTCATCGATGTAGGAGCAAATGTAGGCATATGGAGTTTTTCTATGGTTGGAAAATTTTCAAAGATTATCGGTTATGAGCCGTCTAAACAGAATATAGAATGTCTGCAGGCCAATGTAAAAGATAACATTGAAATTAGGACTAAGGCAGTGGCTGATTTTCAAGGTGAGGCTGATTTTCATCAGGCCGGCAAAAATTGCGGAGATGGCAAGCTGTGTAGGCCTGGGATAAATTCCAGTTATACAGTTCCGGTAGTTAGATTAGATGACGAGCAGCTAACGGATGTTGATCTCATAAAAATTGATGTTCAAGGCTGGGAATTAGAAGTGTTGCGTGGAGCTGAACAAATTATCAAACAACAACATCCGTGGGTTATATTTGAAGTAAATCAAGACATAGATGTCTGTTGCGAATTTATGCAGAATCTAAACTACGAAACCATTTATACCAAAAGCAAACGAGTGTTTTTATGGGCTCCTAAGTCTGGGCATAATAAACCTGCCGATGTTAAACAGTTTGGCAGATATCTCGGACCAGGACCGTATGCAGCACGATTTGGTTAAAAGTAAATCAGTTAATTAAATCCCAAGCTAGACCGGAAAGTAGTTCTTCTCTAGTGAATTGAGAATATGCTAAATGATTTAACCAAGCCTGCTTGTCACCGTGATAAGCAGGCTTTATCTTTTCGATATCGTCCAGTTGATAGCTGTATAGACTTTTTGTAGCAGAATGTCCTAACGAGATTACTGGTATGTCGTGCATGGCAGCTTCAACTAAAGCATTCGACGAATAACCTACCACGCAAAACGTGTCGTCTTTAATGAAGTCTTTAAAGGTGTTTGAAACTATTCGATCAGCTCGGGGCTCTGGACGTCTTCTTATTTTAATTGATCGGTCTGTAACACTTTTTATCTTAACAACAATTTTTTCAATCCAGTGATCTTCTGACCCCAAGCCCAGCGTGTGAACTATTTTTCTATCAGGAGGCACGACGACAATTGTAGATCCTTGTGTAAAAGAATACTGTGCTATTTGTAGATGTTCCCATCTATCTGACGGTCTGTCTATGATAGGATCAATATTTTGAAAATTGTTAACGCTTAATCTAAAAATTGTTTTTCGCTTCTTGTTACCAAAATAACCACTGTCTAAATTATAAAATTTTAAATTGTACTCTTTACAAATGTCTAACCATTGAGGTTTAAAAAATCCTGCCCAACACATAGGCAACGTGGTATTTTGATGCATTTCTTCATAGCTGACAAATTTTCCATCACTACCACGAGTAAATTCACTTGCTCCGTAGTCTGTGCCCTCAACGCAGACAAAATTAGTCATTGCCAATATGCTTCGATTCTTGCAACTTTTAGATCATCTCTTTTACTACGACCTAATTTCTTTCGGCCGCCCTTAAGATGATCTAACCAGGCTCCCCACTCGCTGTTGATCAATGGATGTCCTTCACCTTGAGAACTCCCCAACGTTGGACGAATATCATTTAAATGAGCAGCCCAATCTAGTTGCCTCATTTGTGGAAATTTCACACGTACAGCATCAAAAACAAAACTGTCATGCCATTCGGCTAATTGAAAAATTCCCTGTTCTGCTTGATCATAGAATCTTTGAAATTCTTTCAAGAATGCCTGTATATTAACACTTCGTAAATTCATAGAATACAGTCCACATTCTGAATATTTGCCTTTTCTTCCAAGATAACATAGTTCTGAATCTGCAGGAATCATTCTGTACAAATCCTGTATAGTTATAGGACTATGGCAAATAGTATCAGCATCCATCCATATTAATATATCTGCATCAGTAGTTCTTGCGCAGTCAAAAATAGCATAGACTTTGTGTGCAAATCTTACTGCGTGCCACTTAAATCCTTTCCCGGCATCTTTTCTTAGTGATCTTACTGGGTCGGCACTTACATCGCCGTTAGCTTTCGGTATGTTCTGCCAAGTGTTTTTGAAAGCCATCAATTCCTCAACTTCTTCTAAACGTTTTAGCGTAATGTGACTATGGTCACGAATTGCGGGATTGCAGTTTTCGGGATAGAGATGAAGAACTACTTCAGCAGGCCAGTTATCGCAAAAAGTATTAATCATACGTTGTGCATATTTTTCTAGACCATCACCGTGAAAGGTAGTTACGACTGCAATTTTCAATTTATTTTTTTCCATAGGTGTGAATCTCCAAACATTTCTACCACAGCATATCCGTATGTTTTCAAAAACTTGTGTTCTGTCTTGGCAAACAACTCAACACCTTGCACTAATATAATCGATTGATATTTATTCAGTAATGGAAGCAATTTAGACACATGTATGTCTTGGTCTCTATCCATCACAATAGCGTCTATGTCTGGCAGTGTTTCTATTTGATCGAAACTTTCTTTGTATATGAGATTTTTTCTTCGAAAGTCGTGCGTTCCAGTAGAAATTACAAATACACTGGCAAATCCATCGCAAAGATTTGGTAATTTCTCCCATCCTGTTCCCACTACTAGAATATTTCTAATATTTTTTTTTGATTTACTAATTCTTTTAATAAATTTGTTCATAGGTTTCATTAAATACTCATATATTTATTTCAAACAAAATGCGTTTTAGAATTTATCAAGAAAATGGGGCACTAAACAGCACTCCTGTGTTTGCAGCCTTTTCTGCAGGCTTAAAAAAGCTAGGACATTCAGTAGTAGACAGAGATGAAGACGTTGGTGTGATTTGGTCCGTGCTATGGCAGGGCAGAATGCAGCCGAATAAGTTGATCTATGAAAATTTTACAAAAAATCACAGACCTATTATAATCATCGAGGTAGGAAATTTAAAAAGAGGAGTAACCTGGCGAATAGGCCTAAATCATATCAACAATTTTGGTATATTTGGCAATCAACAAGATTTAGATCTAGCAAGACCACAAATTTTAGGTATTTCACTCCAACCTGTAAATCATCATCGAAGGCAAGAAATTCTAATTGCCTGCCAACATAGTGCTAGTTTACAATGGTGTGATCAACCATCAATGGAGCAATGGGTCAAACAAACAATAGTTGAAATAAAGAAATACAGTGATAGAAAAATTGTGGTTAGACCCCATCCAAGATCTCAAATTCGTGAAAAATTTATAGACGCTGTGGTTGAGATGCCAAGAAAAATACAAGGTAGCTACGACAACTTTGACATCAATTACAATTATCATTGTGTGATAAATCACAACAGTGGACCAGCTGTTCAGGCCGCAATAAATGGAATTCCAGTGATCTGCAGTTCTTCAAGTTTAGCACATCCAGTCAGTGAAAAATGGGAAAATTTGGAAAACCCTCAACTACTGGATAGGGATGAATGGTTTTTAAAACTGTGTCACAGTGAATGGACTGTAGAAGAAGTTAGTCAGGGAACCCCGATTCTTAGACTACAGACGCACATCGAGCATCTATTGCATTCACACAGTTGATTTTCAAAATTATCGGTGTTATAATATAACAATGGTACCGTACGAATACACTGAAGACATCTTTTTAGAATTTTATAATCTTATGGTACGTCACGGCTTTGCCTTAACAGGTCAAGATCAGAGTGCTACTTATAATTTTTATTCGTTGATATCAAATGGATCTCAATTGACTCAGAGTCAGGCCGGGCTAATTATAAAAATACTGAAAAAACACACAGTCATAGCACAAAAATATAATTTTGACTACACTGATCAAATCGAAAATCCAGTATGGAAAAACGAGTTTAGAATTCTAGATCTCACCAAAAAAATATTTGTAGAAGAAGATGAGGCTGGAGAACTTTTGATATTTTTAAAATTTCCGTTCAGCATGAAAGAAGTGTTTGACCGAGAATTTTCGACAACACAAGACCATTTTAGACATTCAAAATGGAACCAAGAAAAGAAACTGAGAGAAGTAAAATTTTCAGAAATCAATGTTGTGGCCCTGTATGAGTTTTTACAGAAACATCATTTTGACATAGATGATTCCTTTTTAGAGGCAGTAGAATTGGTAGAGGACATATGGGCTAATCAGGAAGATTTTCTGCCTCACAGCACGATTTTTGAAAATCGATTGGTCTTGATAAACAGCAATGAATATGCAGATGCATACTTTGAAAAAAATTCAACCGGCGATATCTACCACGATATGCTGCTGGCCAAATCCATGCAATTCCCGTTGAACCTTATTCCAAAATCACAAGAACTTGTGGAAAAAATTGCATCAAGTAGCAATAATGTTTTTTGGATCGATAGCAACGAAAAGTTGTTTGATGTATATAAAAAAGTAGATGGTAAAATTTGTATAGTGTTAGATCGTGCATCCCACAAACAACAGTGGCTAGAAAACTTTATAAAAGATTCTGAAAAATTTCAAATCTCAAGGTCTGATATTAGAATTTGTTTTAGAGAATCAAAAGAATCTAACAGTGGACTTAACCAATGGATCAAAGACAATGGTCTTGGTGGACCTGTTGAAGACGGAAAAATTTTTATATTTGAACATAAACCGTCTAAGTGGTTGTTTAAAGATAACATTGATGTTAAAATTGTTGTTACAAATAACTTATATATCAATCCTAATACCTATGTAAACGACTGGATGGCTAGTCATCCTTGTGTCATTTATCTAGGGGAAATAAAACCAACGCTACCCAAAGGGGCAAAATCATTTGACATCTTGTAGACTCATAATTAAAGACGAAGTGAATATCAAGTTTGAAGGACTTGCAGTAGAAACACGCCGAAAGATCGCTAACAAATTAAAGTTTGATTTGCCTTACGCACGTCATATGCCTTCTTACAAACTGGGCAGATGGGACGGAACAAAAACTTATTTTGGAATCGGCGGCACTGGATATCTTGCACATCTAGATGTAATACTTCCTATAATAGAAGATGCAGGCTACGAAATTCTCATAGAAGATCTAAGACAACACAGTCAAATAGAATTTGAACCTATCACAGAA
>Ga0181358_1000621_pt1 | contig 15731 bp, 19 predicted proteins | sample Fa13VDMM110SD_FD_130096 | JGI IMG/M metagenome (GOLD analysis project Ga0181358, IMG submission 130096) | Freshwater viral communities from Lake Michigan, USA - Fa13.VD.MM110.S.D | ecosystem: Environmental > Aquatic > Freshwater > Lake | place: USA: Michigan | collected 2013-09-24 | reverse complement strand
TTTTTGAATTTTTCTTCGCTCATATTCTTCTACTTTAAAAACGGTTAAAAAATCTTTTATGCTCATTTTTTTGACATGCGATGCTATTAAAATAGCATCTTCTAAATTGATAGCCTCTAATTTCCCATGTGGCTCTTTAGTTTTATCACTTTTGTTATAATATATAAATAAACTCATAAAATAAATTTTTGGTTTGTATCTGGGTGGTGCATGATGTAACTACCCCATTTGTATTTTGCATATTCGTGTCCTGCTTGTTCTGCTTGTTGTCTTTTTTCTCCGTTAGTTGAAACCGAAGCAAAGTGATAAAAATGGCAATTCCATGTTCTAATCATTTTTAATCCGGAAATAGAACATTTTAAAAAGAAATCCCAATCAGCTACCATTCCTAATTCATAGTTTTCATCCCATCCACCTAAACGAATATAATCGTATTTGTTCATGAAAATAGGCAATGTTGAACCACATTCTTCTTTTTTATCACCCGAAGCATAATGGTAATCAAATTGCCAAAATTTTTCTAAGTCAAATGTTTTTGGGTCTGTACCTAAATTTTCAATATGAAACTGTTTGAACATTGAAGGGTATGGTTCAATTTGGTTTGGAGAAATTACTGCTCCATCTTCCCATTCTTCCTCTAATGTAGTATCCCAAAATCTAGGAAACACATTATCATCATTTACAATTAGTATTTTATCGTGTTGAGCGTTGTATGCCCCTAGATTAGTACCTCTACATAGACCAACATTTTCTTCCATGTCCAAAACATCTATATGTTCAACCCATTTTTCAAGGACTTCTTTATTCAAATCATAAAAACCATCTACAACAACTATAATTTGATTTTGGTTTCTTTGCCCTTCAATTGCAGAACGCAAACATAAATCTAAAGCATCGGGGGATTTGTATGTTGGTATTATAACTGATATCATATCTTACTCCAATCTGTTAAGGGTGATAACCAAGCTGTTTCTCCATGTGTAGCATATCCTGGAAGTGGAGATATTAACAGATGATTAGTTTCTCTTAACTCAATAAACATATGAAAATCATTTGGGTGAGTCCCGGAAGTATGTTTTCTTAAGATAACTTCTGTTTGTTTTAAAGTAGATACTTTAGAAGCTAATGTCATTGTAGTTGAATTAGTGATTTTCCAGTGACAAGAATCAGTCAAATATACTCTAGTATCTTCTGCTCCACCTTCACAATATGGATTACCTCCAGATCTCGGATCCATATATTTGTCAGGATGATCATATAGTGCTACAAATGAAGCTCCTAAATCAAATCCTTCTTTTAATATATCAGGTGAACCTGGTTTGTGTAAATAATCGTTTTCTACAAAATAAACGATTTCATCATCTTCCCATTTTAGCGCTTTATCTAACGCTAAATTAAATGTTCCAGCACCGTGACCTACAGATACTTTTTCAATATTTACAGGATCAATATATTTTTTAATCATATCTATTGTAACATCACTGCAATTATCTGCTATAATATGAATGTCATTAATATGGTCATAAAATACATTACAAAAATTTTGTAGACATTTTTGATTGTCTATATAATCAGGTTTTATTTTATTATAACCTGCATCTGAGATGCGATAAATTATTTTCATACTAATGGGGGGAGGTTAAAGTGGTTATAAATTTTAGTAAAAATATTCATAGTTTCTGTAAATTGATTTGTTTCTTGTTTTTCAAAATGTTCTCTTAATAGATGTTTAGTTTTATTAGAATTTTCTATATCATCAATGCCATAAGCTACTCCAAAAGTTATACCTAAATTTTTACGTCTATTTTCAATTTCTTTTTCTGTAAGAGATTTATCTGGAACTATTATACTTATACATCCACAAAATGCAGCTATAGTATTTAGATATGTTTCTGTATCGTAGCTGTAAAAGGTTTTACATGAATTAAATATATTGATAAGTTCCTGGTCTCCTACATTAAATCCAATTTCAATAGCATCCTTTGGATGGACTATAGGAAATTCATCTTTTCTATGAGAATTTTTTCTATAAGTAAAACATGCTTCAATATTTCTATCTAAACCATAATCTTTATACAAATCTAATTTAGAATCTAAAATAGTTAATATATTCTTTTCTTTAATATTATCATAAAATAAATCATGATAGTAAATCCAAAAGTCACTATCCTCCCAAGTTGATATAGTATTACCATATTCAGGTAAGTGAAATTTATTTAAAATATATCTAACTACTTTTTTACATTCAAAAGGATTTGAAGGTTCTATCTCTGGATAAATTGCTATATCCTGGTCTGGGTCAATTTCGGTTGCTATTTGATATTTATATGATGTATTTACATGAAATGCGGTTACATTACCATTAAGTTTTATTGTTGGGTGTAGATATGCATCATACCCTAATCTTAAAAGTATATCACATAATCTATGTAATGCAATAGCCCCCCCTATTGATGGGTTATATGATGGAGCTGCTATTATAATTCGACTCATTTTTTACAAACTAATATGATACTAGAACATAAATCGGGATATTGTTGGCCTAATTGAAAACATCCATCTAAATACTCTTTACTAATAATATTTGTATTAAGTAATTGGTCCCATTGGAAATTAGCAAGTGCTTTAAAAAATATACCTGATCTATAAGTTATGTTTAATCCTCCTGATTTAGCATCTCTTTCTAAAGTATCTAAAGTATAAGTAATTCTATGACCATGTTCTGCTTCAGCTGGAGTAATAGCGGAATTATGGGTGATAAGTCCCATTTTGACTGCTATTTGTCTTGAGGGGGCATTAGCATTAGGGCATACTACAAATAATTTACCATCTTCTGATAGCCATTCATTTTTAATTCTTGATAATAATTCTACTGGGTTATCAATATGCTCTAAAACGTGGGTTAAAATAATATTGTCATATTTTTTAGGTAATTCTACAGTTTCAAACAATGAGTTAAAATAAGTAATGTTACCTTTTAAATTTTGTTTAGATATTTCAATAGCTTCATCAGATGCTTCTACACACGTGATATCATCAAAATAAGGAATAAGACGTTTAGTAAAATCTCCTTTAAAACTTCCTAACTCAAGACAATTACCTTTAACAAAATGGTGTTTAAATGATTCTATCATGTAATGATGCATTACATCAAAATCAAAATTATAAGCATATTTGTGATCTGAGGTGTCTTTTAATTCCTTGTTATAATCCCTTTTAGTTAATTGTTGTTTTAATATCATTTTATTGTTTTTTATTTTATGATTAGTAAATCCTTGTTTAGTATATAATTTAATTGCTTTTTCATTGTCTGAAAATACTTCTAGAAATATATTAAAATATTTTTTGGTTTCAAAGTATTTGTAACATCTATTTAACAACTCACTAGCAATTCCTTTTTTAAAATAATTCGGGTCTACACTAACGTTAGTAATCCATCCAAATTTTTCTGTGGGGTTATCGTAAGCAGCTACTAACCCAACTAATTTATCATTATCAAATTTTGTAAACAATACGGCATGTTCAAATATTTTTTTAGAATATTCATTAATGTTTACATAACTATCTAAACTAGGTACAAAAGTATCAGAACATGTTGTTAAATGCCGTTGTATATGTTTTAATGTTGGAGTCATTGTTCTAATATTGCTAATCCAAAACCATATTTCCCAAAATCATTTCCATTGAAGGTCATATAATGATTTCCATTCAATTCAAAAACATGAGGGTAATGATGCATTGTACTATCCCATCCTGATTCAGAATATTCAATCCCTGCTTCTGAATCTTTACGATCCCAATTAAATAAATCTGTTGATGTAGCATAACCTATTTTATATCCTCTTCCAGGTATGCTTCTAAAATCTAAACCTTCTCTATATGCAAAATACATATGGTATAATCCATCTTTATAGAAAACATCAGGCCCTGCTTGACATTCATTTTCATCTAAAACGTCTGGGATTGTATTTTGGTTATGTCGTCTCCAGTTTACCCCATCATCCGAAATGGCTAAGCGGTTTTTATAGACTATTTCAGGTTTTCCGTTATGTTCAATCCATTTAGTACCTGCTAAATAAAACATGTACCATTTATTGTCAAATTTTCTAACTTTAGGCCCACTTAAAACAAAAGGTTCAAATATATCTGCTGATAATATAGGTCCGGGTCCTATTCGATTAAATGTTTCTCCATTATCTTCGCTTATTGCTAAGCCAATTGAAGTATTAAATGGTACAGATTGGCAACGAGTCCAACCAGCATAATAAAATAATATTTTATCTTCGTGCCTAATATTACAAGATGGGTATACTGCAAATTCATCAAATGTTCCTAGTTTACCTAAAGGCATTATAGGTTTATCTGAAACTCGAATAATTTTGGTTAGATCGTTTTTATCTAGGTCTAAAAATGTTGTATATGATTTTGCGAATCCGTTTTCGTCATTTTCAGGTCTACAAGAAAAATAAATTCTAACTACATCATCTAAAATTAACGCATGGGTACATTGGGAATGTGTTTTCATCCACGGTCTATCAATTCCATCATTCCATGTTGTTGGGTCAAATATATGTCCTAATTTTTTCCACTTCATATTAAAGTATAACTATTTAAATATTCTTTTATTTGTTCTTTTGAATTGAACATCATTACATCAACTATTGACAACCAAGAAACAAATTCATTATTGAACTGTTTATATTGGAGAGGGTTGGATTTGATAAAATTGAGTTCAATATTATTTTGTTTAAATACTTCTTTATCATATAATTCTACTCCACCTATAGAATTTATATAGATATCTGCATTTTGTTCTTTGCATAAAGATAAAACCTTATCTTGTGATTTTAAAGTATGATTTGCATCTATTGTGGAAGAAATTACAATAGGTGTTTTAATTTCTAGATGATCATTTATTAAAACGATACTATCATATATAAATTTAAACAAGTTAACTTCAGTATTATTTAAACATTTTGAAATTAACTCAAATGTCTCTTGAAAATAAGGAGCTTTACTATACGAAGACTTAATTATATTTAGCATTTTAACTTTATCCTTCCCCCACGATTCAGATAATTCTCGTTCTACTACATTTAGATAATCTGAATCTTTTTTAATGGGTAAAGTAATAAGTTGGTCTTTTCCATTTACCAAAATACGGTTTCGATTAATCCATCCTTTTTTAATGTACTGGATGTTGTCATAAATAATAAATTTATCAACCGAATTTATTAATTGGAAATAACCAATATAGGACATGAAATAAGGTTGCATTATTGCTAACTTCATTCTCTATTTGATTTGGTGTAAATTTCAAATTTAGATAGATCTGGGTAAGGCATTTCTAAATCCTCATTGTGTTTTGGGGTTTCTCCATGGTAAAATTGATTCATCAACAGTAAACCACGAGCCGCTAATTCAGGCATCATATAAAAATTCCAACCTAACATATCAAAATTATCATCATGATACGAACATTCTCTACGGCCTGAGTATCTTGCTCTTTTAAACCAAAGATAAGCTTCATGGTTGTCTGTTAATATAGCTCCACCTTTAGATAATTTAAAATGTTTATATGGACCAGTAAATGAAATACACATATGTGTTCCTGATTTGTACATTTCTGAAGTGAAACTTAGAGCAGAGTCCCATACATTAGTGGGTTCTAATTGGTATGCTCCTTTAATAGTTTTACCTTTAACTTTTCTAAAATTAACTTTCCCCCCAGCATGAATAATTTCACAAGGTACAGAAGGATAAGTTCGAGAAGGTATTGTAATTTCTTGCCCACAAATCTTTTCATACATCAATGCTAAAAATAAACCATTTGATTGATTATCTACAGTTACAACATAAGGTGCTCCTGTATAGTCGGCTAAACGTTTTTCAAATTCGTTAGTAATATCGTAAACATTTTTCATAGTCTAAATATAAAAAAATTAATTAATATCTCCAAATATTATCTTAAATATTTAATTGCTCCTAAATAATCTGCTCCTAGAACACCTGTAGATGGGGTACAAATTACCTTTGAATATCTACATACAGAATCATTAACTCCACTTTGATAACCTATATTAACTAATGCTTTAGTTTTAATATAAAGTTGGATTCTAATAGGAATATTTAAATCTTTAAAATTAATACATTTAGTACTATTAAAAACTGTATCTTTTATATCTTTAGAACCATAATAAAAGAATGTTAAATCTTTATAATGTTCTAATTCTTTTAGTAATAAATTATTAATATCATCTGGGTAGTATTCTTTGACTGTGTTGGTAAGTAATAGAGTCCCATGTTCTCCATTAGTATAGGTTTCTATAATTTGATCTCCTATATTGATTTCTTCTGTAGAGAAGTACAATTCAGGAAGATAATCTTGGATTTCTTCATCTGTAAATTGCCAAAATCTTAACATTTGAATAATTAAAGGAACCTCAATATTATTTAAATCATATATTCTATAATGATCATGAAATACCTCATCATCTATATCATCAATAAATTCATCAACATATGGGTTATTTTTAAATACTAACTCAGCATTCCCAAATGGGTTATTCCAATGATTCCAATTATTAAAGCCCCCAAATATTTTAGATACTAGTTTAGATGAAGGCACATATACTTTACAATCCGGGTATTTTTGTTTTAGGAGTTTAGGCATAGCTGAGATTACACCCCAATCTCCAATGGAATGGCAAGTTCTAAATACTATAAATTCTTTTTTATCCAAATATTCATCTGAGATAAAAGATGGATCTTCTATAGGGAAACCTAAAAGTGGGGTTTCAAATATAGGGGTTAGTTCATTAGAATTAATTCTCCAAAATATTGGCATCGTATTCGGTTTTAAGTAAAGACATTATAATAGAATCAATAAATTGATTTTGTTTAAGTACTTCTTGACGTTTAATCCCTTCTTGAACAAAACCTAATTTTTTATATAAATTATAAGCTCGAACATTTGTTGAAAGTACTTCTAAAGATATTTTATTTAAATCATAATTAATAAATAAATAATCAATAAATTTTTGATATGAAGGATATGCTAATTTTCCACCCCAAAATTTAGGATGGAGATCAGCTCCAATGTATATATTTTGATTTGATTGAGAATAATTAGAAAGTCTAAAGTATCCTATTTTTTCACCTTCATTTAATACTATATAATAATTTGGATGGGTTGTCTTAAACCAATTTAAGGTATCAGATAAAGAAAATGTTCGTGAATCATGTAAATATTCTTCAGCGCAATGATTTCTCACTTCATTAAGGAACTCTAAATCTATTTCTTCTAAACGTCTAAAGGATATCATTACCATCCTGTTTTAATACAATCAACAATATATTCACGTTCTTCTTTAGTTACCCACCATCCAACTGGGATAGATACTATTTTGCTAATAGTTTTGTCTAATGTAAGGAGGGTTGATCTAAATTCTTTAACACAAGAATGTTTGTCGTTTCGTTCATGAACTTGAGATACTACAATTCCACATTTTTTCATCCACTTATAAAAGCCATCTCTATCATCAACCAACATTGAATAAATCCAGAAGGCTGATTCATACCCTTCATGTCTAGTTAGTAAAGTAACACCATTAACATTTTTCAAATGTTTATCGTAATATGCTGCGTTTGATTGGTGAGTTTTTATCAATTCATTAGCATGTTTTAAATTTTCAATTCCTACTGTAGCACAAACATCATTCATATGGAATTTAAATCCCCATTCTTCAATATCCGCTTCACATCTAAAATCTTTTCTGTTACTATCTCTATCAATTCCATACCAACGAATTAATTTTCCTCGTCTATGTAATTCCTGGTGGGGGCTTAAAAGTAAACCACCATCAATAGCAGTAATATGTTTGATTGCTTGGAGTGAATACATAGTTAAATTACCATGAGTTCCAATATGTTTGCCCATATATTTTGAACCTAATGCATGAGCTCCATCTTCAATTACTGCTGGTTTAAATCCATATAATTCTTCTGCTTGAGTTTGAATTTGTTTTACTTTATTTAAGTCACTAGGATAACCTCCCCAATGAACTAAAATAATTGCTTTGGTTTTTGGTGTGATTTTACGAGCTAAATCATCTAAATCCATGTTAAGTGTAGTTGGATCGATATCTACCCACTTAATTTTTAAACCATTTGCTAAAATTGGGAAATTAGATGCTGTACAAGTTAAAGCAGTAGCTAATATTTCATCACCTTCTTGCATTCCCGGCCAATTACTATTTGGTTTTTTTAGTAAATGTATAGCCATGTGAAGAGCTGAAGTGCCTGAATTTACTGTTTGGACAAAGTCGTGGTTGAAAAAATCTTTCAGTTGATTTTCAAATTCATCTACTTTAGGCCCTTGCCCTATATAACCACTGTTAAGAACTTTAGCAACTTCTTCAGCTGCTGTTGGGGCCATGTGAACTTTAAATAAGTCTATTTGTTTATTGGTTTTCATATTGTTTTAATTTTAGTTCAATAGTATCTATCATTTGTTGAGGTTTAGTATGTCCAAAATAATGAATTACTTTAGATTGGAGAAGTTTATCCATGCTTAAATATGATGGGTAAAAATAATATTTTTCTACAGGAAGAAGACAATAATTAGTACTACAAACATGATTCATCAGTGAATGAAATGATTGTTCTTGGGTATCAATTACTGTTCTTTCTCCCCCGGTTTTTTCAGTTTTATCTTGATTATAAATTCCTTCAAAATTAAAACATTTTAATAATTCTTTGAATGAGTCTGGGTTAAGGAAATAATCAAATATTTTAAGATTCATTCCTTGGAATCCTGCATTTATTCCATATTGGGAGTGGGGATTATTTTGAAGAATGTCTGTTTGGAATAAATTACACAGATTATTATAAAGAGCCTTATCACATCCTACATTAGCGGGTTCACAAATTCCAAAAGGTATTTTATTTACTATACAATCTTCTAATTCTTTTAAGTCAGTGTCATTAAAAATAATATCATACTCATATGACAAAGCATAATCAAAATTCTTAACTCTTCTTAAGTAATGGAAAATTAATATGTGATAAAAATGAACAAAATTAGGAATTTTTTGAATCAAATCATCATCTATATAGTCACATTCTTTAGCATAAGAAAGCATATCAGAAGTAGTATACCAAGTTATATTAATTGGAAGTGAATCGATTTTGTCTGACCATTCATCTTTATATTCTGGAGAATGGAGTACTATATGGAAATCAAATTCAATGTTGGGAAAATATTCTAATAATTGTTTAAAACAAAAATATTCTAATTTTCCTTTTCTATGCCAAAGGCGGGCTACAGGTATTTTCATTTTTTAAAAAATTCGTTTAAATATTCATGCAAACATACTTTCCAATTTCTCATATAATTTCTTCCTAAATCATTTAAAGATTTATTTATGAGTTTTTCTGAGTATGGGCGTGGGGCGAAATATTCTTCTTTATAGTAATCGCTATCTACTTTATTTACTATTAGCTCCAAGTTTAGGTATTCATTAATAGCAACTGCTGTTTCATATCTACTTGCTTCTCCTTGACTTACCATATTATATAAACCATAAGGTAATTCTTCTTCAATATGTTTTAAAATAGAGGAAGCAAAATCTTTAGTGTAGGTAGGTACTCCTAATTTATCATCTACAACAAATAATTCTTTAGCTCCTGAATTTATCTGTTTCATGATTTTATTAACAAATTTCTTATCTTTGTTTGGTCCTCCTCCCATCATCCATCCTGCTCTAAATATCCAATATTTAGGGTAATTTTGATTTAAAAGTAATTGTTCAGTATAATATTTACTTTTACCGTAAGTACTTAATGGTGTAGGTTGGTCTTCTTCAGTATAAAATTCTTTATCATTACCAAATATACCCGCGGTACTTATAAACACATAGGGAATATTTAAATCTTTAGATAAATTAAATAAATGTATTGCTGCTATAGTATTAGTTAAATAACAGTCATCTTTTTCTTGTTCACAATATTCTAAATCTACTAAAGCTGCAAAATTTAAAATAATATCAGGTTGAAATTCACCAATGACTTTTGTGGTATTGTCTAAATCTCTAATATCACAAAATTTAACTGTGTCTGAAGTTTCTTTGTCGGTTAGGAGAAAATATTTAGTATCAATAATATTTTGTAAAGTAGTACCTAACATTCCGTTAGCTCCTGATATGAATACTTTTTTATATTTCATCATATAACTGATTTTGTTTTTCTTGTTTTTCTATTGATTTTGGGTGATATAAAGCAAAGTACTCTACATCAGGCATTGCTGTATACATTTTAAAGCCATCTAAACGCTCATGTACTTTGTTTACCCATTTAATTTCTGGTTTATTTTTCCAAACACGCCATTGAAAATCAGGCCAATTAACCCATCCAGCATCGTTTACTCTCCAACCCCATTTTGCAATATGTTCAGGAGTTAAACCTTCTACTGTGTTTACTCGGGGGATTAGGAAAACATCAACTTCATTGTTTTCTTCTAACACCTCAGGTAAAACTATTATCAAATTTTCGTTGGGAATTTCATCAGCGTCAATTTGAAAAATATAATCGCCATCACACAAACTGGTTAATTTATTCTTCCAGTCTGCAAAATGGCGATCAAATTTTCCTTTATGCCAAGAGAACTCACCATTTATAGAATGAGTTCTCAAGAAATTTTCAACTTCGGGGTCACCATTTGCTTCATCAAATAAAATTACAATATTGTCTTGTGGACGTTTGGTTTGAAGCAAAAAGTTCACTAAACGTTGAATTTCTAGAAATTCATTACAGACTGTGATTGCATAACTTATTTTCATATGTTTTTAATATATAAAATTTTTTTTAAATATCCTAGCTGTTTTGGAATATTCCAATATGATCTAAAGCTTCAATATAGTCACGCTCTTCAAACATTTTCATGTTTTTCATGTCCATTTTAAACTTCATGAATTCTCCTGGTTTACCTGGGATTGGGTGTTTTTCTTGGTCTTCTTCAGGGATTTGAATAGCTCTAACAGCAGCCCACCCCCAACTTGAAGCATTTGAACCATTGGCAAATATCATACCTTGTTCTGGGTTGTTAATAGTGTTTGGTAACCATATTAAACCTGTTTCAGGATCAGTCCAAGCTAAATCTTTATACAATTCAGGTAAAGTTTCCATTTGTTGGTTGTAAAAATCATGGTCTTCTGTCATAAACGAGTTTGTCCAGAACCCACATGATAAACTCATGTAGTTATAGATTTCAGGAGCTACTTGCATTTTATAGCATAAATCCCCTCCTGATTTAGGGCAGTTAATTATTTCTTCGTGTTGCATTATGCTTCTACTTTTTTAAGTTTTGGTAATTCAATTTTTTTCAATTGGGGTAATTGTAACTGGACATGTTTTGGAAATTCAGGGATTTTGTCTTCAAACAATTTACCTAGTTTTTCTTTCATCGCATCAAATGAAAATTTAGTACGTGATTGGAAACCTTGTCGTTTTGCGTTTTCAGCATACCCTTTATAGTTTTCAAATACATCTTTTAAATAACTTCCTACATGGCCTGTGTCAACACTAAACCATTCTGCATCTGCTAACAACATATTATTTGCTGCCGAAGGATGAACTTTTGTCATATTACCTGGTAAAAGTGTAGTGAACTCTGGGTTTAAATAGTCTGTATGTCCACTCCAATTTGTTGTGATGAGTGGTTTGTTTGTAAGTGAAAACTCAAGTAATGGACGACCAAATCCTTCTCCTTTAGTTAAGTTAACCATTGCTTTAACTTTGGAATGGTTATAGATTTCGTTCATTTCAACATCAGTAAATTCACCATGTAACAAATAAACATTTGGTAGGTTATTTGATTTTACTGTTGCTTTAATTGCTTGAATGCGTTTGATTAATTCATCTCTATCCATGTAAGAAGATCCTACAGTTGATGTTTTCAAGATCAAGGCAGGTTTTTTAGCTTTGTTTTTAAACGTTTCAAAAAACGCTTTAATTAACAACCCTACATTTTTTCTATCTTCACCTAATTGACCTTGCATCCAATGTCCTACAAACAAATAAGCGAATTCTTCTTTTACATTCGATAAATCAAACGTTGATTTTACTGGTTTGTATTTTTCTACATCAGCACCTTCAAAAATCACTTCACTATCGCCTTTCCATTCAATAAACCCTACTGTTTGGTTTGTTTGTTGATCGCGTTTTTCAAATTTACTATCACGTAATACTTTAATAGTATGTTCAGAAGAACCTAAAATCAAGTTCATACGACTACAACCTTCAATCCATTCAGCAGGTGCAATTGTTGTTTCAATTCCAGCTGTACATCCAATGTTGTATTTTCCTATTGGTTGAAATTCATTTGGAACTGTAATTTGCATCCAAATTTCGGGTTGTGCTGGTAATTGTGGTTGTTGTAGAAGGTGTTTGTTTAAAAATTCCCACTCTAGATTATTTTTAATAAATCCCATTGGGGTGTTTCCCCATCGTTGTGGTAGGACTTTTACATCATACTTGTCTAATTCAATAATCGCTTTAACGATGTCGCGAGAACGTGCTCCATATCCACTGTATGTGTCAACAGGGCAACTGATTACAAATGTTGGTTTACTCATAACTTTTTATTTATTAATTTTATCTCCAAATGGCCATCCAAGGAAATCTTCTGATTCTATTATTGATTCTAATAAAGAGATACAGTAATCCTCGTCCTTTGACTCAAACTGTTGAACTTTTAATTCTACACCATCATCAAGTTTTCGTGTGTAAAATAATTTGAATGTATCCTCTGTTGTAGGATGATCGATATAATTATCATATATCTCTTTCGGTGTTAGTTTTTGGGTTAAATTTTCCATATTTTAATATACAAATGCGTGATTAATTGTGTCTTCTTTAATGTCATTAACGTTGATTAGCTCATATTTTTCTCGCGGAATCCACGTGTTAAATAATTTATCTATCGCGTGAATTGCTCTAACTCCCATATGCTCTCCTGTAAAACCTGCTTCATTTACAGCCCAATTTCTTCCTGTTTTACCAAGTTCTTTTCTTGCTTCTCTATCTAATGCATATACATTCCCAATTTGAATGGCTGCATCTTCAGCGTTACATCTATCATCCCAAATATAAGGTGTTTTAGGTGAACCTTGAAGTGAACGATTTGTTGGATAAACCGGAAACGCCCATGAACCATGTTTTCTTAAACGCCCTGTATTATTTGAAGGTAGTTCTGGTGATGGTACAAACCAGTTTCCATTTTCATCTTCAAAACGCATTTGGTCTTGCATACCACCTGTTACGTTTGCTATAATTACAGTTCCTGCTAAAATAGCTTCTGTTAACGACAATCCCCAACCTTCATTTGAAGTCAATAAAATTTGAGCATCCGCAATGTTATAAAGTTGATTTAACTGTTTGTTATCTAATTTATTAACCGAAAAATAAATTGCTTCTGGATAATCCGGGAATAATATTTTTCTAACTGCTTCCAAATCTGTTCCATGATCGCTTATAACTTCGGTATGCATTACCATAGCACATTTAGCTGCTTTTTCCTTTGGCAATGTATCTAAAAATATTTTAAAAGCAAACATAGTATCCGGAATTTGTTTACGTCTAATGTTTCTAGAGTTAAAGAATACAATAAAGTCCTTTTCTTTTCCTCCAAACAAGTTTGTTTTAAACGCTTCAAGTTCCTTCAATTCATCCTCTTTTTCAATCGGATAATATAATTCATGGTTCAATCCATGAGGAACATAGTGAATCACTTTGTTTTTAGCTTTTTCACCTAAAACAAGTTCATTGATTAACCTTGTTTGTTTTGAAATTGCTAACAATGCATCACACGACTCGTAAAATGCTTTGTTATACAACGGTGCCGGATAATCATCCCAGATGTTCAAGTAAATGATAGGCATTTCCTGTCTAATCTCGTTTTCAATTTGAAATAACCATTCAAAATACCTTGGATCGGTAATTAACATGATTGCATCCGGTTTTTCAATTTGAATCAACTGACGGATCAAATCTGGGTTTCCATAACCGTCAACAGGGTACAAGAAAACAGAAGCATCTGTTAAGCCTGTATTTGCATTGGTGTCTGCGGAAATGTCAAATCGTTTTCCTTTTTCCGGATGGTTTATTGCTCCCGCAATATTTACCCAATTAAAATGTTGGGCTGTGTTTAAAACTAGTTCGCGCGCTACTGTAGCTACACCGGAGTGTACTCTTAAGTCGTCGCAAATTAGCATGATTTTTTTCCTCTCATTTTGAGGAAGATACTTAAAACTTGAATTCATATAACTATATTTGTTTTGTGTAAATCTATAACTCTATCCTTCGGTTTCCAAGCTTAAATCGCTATGGTTATGAATTTTTTTTCTAAATTCTTCGTCTGTTAAATATAGGTGAATCGCTCTTTCACTTAATTTTTGAAACGAAAATTTACGTTTAATGCATTCGATTTTAAAATTTTCAAATAGGTCTACATCTAGTTTGACGCTCGTTAGTACTTGTTTTTTATCACTCATATGTTTTTAATTTTGTGTTATTGTATATACATATGTAGGGATGTCAATAGGTCGCAGAGCAAAGATGAGTCTTATGAAATGGACACCACTTGCAATTATCATTTACTTTTGGTTGGTGTTCAACTTGTTTGTAACCGTTGCGATCAAATGCTTGTTCTATAAATTCTTCAATCGATTTTGTTGCTTTGTTTAGTTTTACTTTACCTGATGAGGGTTTAAATAATTGCACGCGTTTGATGGTGAATTTCTCACTTTCAAATATTTTACGTTTTACTATCATAAACTCTATATCTATATTCTCTATTGGTACGTTGTATAATTCCGAATAGTATTTTTTGTAAATGATAAGTTGAAACTGTTTTTGTTCGTTTGATTTCTCTTTTTTGCTCCAACCTTGTCTACTTGTTTTAATGTCTATGATTTTAAATGTATTTGTTGGTTCATGATACATTACAATATCAAGATAACCTTGAAACATCACATTATGTAGTTTTGGAGATGGATGAAGAATAAGAGGTACTTCACATCCCACTAAATGCCAACCACGTTTAGAAAAATATTTACCTCTGTCTTTTGCAAACTCTCTTATGATCTCTATTCCATCCTCAAAAAATTCTCTAAGTTCTTCAGGAGCTGAGAAATGTTGGTTGTTATTTGCTTTGTATTGTTTTTTATATTCTTCACGTAATGCGTCTTCAAGCATTTCGTATGTGTTTAATCTATCTGCTTCCGCCCCACTTTTTTCATACATTGTAGTTAAATATGCTTGGAGTACTTCATGTAATGCAGTTCCAAAAACTGTGTGAATGGAAGAAGTGAATTGTTTGTGTCCTTCTCTATATTGGAGTGACCATTTTTTAGGGCACTCATTGAACATAGACATTTGGGAATATGAAATGGATTTTTGTGTTGCGTAATCAATTTCGGGTAAAACCTTAGTTTTTATCTCCTTTAATATAGAAGGTAACTTTTTTTTCATTACCTAAAGATAAGAAAAAGCCTGCCGATAGGCAAGCTTTTCTATAAAAATGTTTTATTTTATTTAATGATCCCTGCCCTTACTTGCCATGCTCTAATTTCAGCAATATCTTCTTGAGATCCAACAATTGAACTGTAATCGTCCATTGTTAACGTTTTACCTGAAAGTGCTAAACCGATTGCGTTTTCTGCTACGTTGTGTAG
>Ga0181358_1000620_pt1 | contig 15768 bp, 15 predicted proteins | sample Fa13VDMM110SD_FD_130096 | JGI IMG/M metagenome (GOLD analysis project Ga0181358, IMG submission 130096) | Freshwater viral communities from Lake Michigan, USA - Fa13.VD.MM110.S.D | ecosystem: Environmental > Aquatic > Freshwater > Lake | place: USA: Michigan | collected 2013-09-24 | reverse complement strand
CCTGCTCCAACTATAAATTTTGAGAAATTGCTCTTGTTATCTTCTATAAAATCATATGTCATGCTCAGGGGTGTTGCCTCTCTTCCTGCTTTATCCACACCTGTTACTGCCACAACCTCTACATTGGCAGGTATATATTTTTTATAGATATTCCATATCTTGAGTGATTGCTCTTGTGTAATGCCATCTCGTTCTTTCTTGCCTATAAAGACTTTTGCCTGCTTTGCACCTGTTTTAAGCAAATATTTTAATGCTTCAAAATGACCTTTGTGTGGTGGTTTAAACCCGCCAGGCAGTATAACTACTGCTTCTTGACCTTGCTCTAGAAGAAAAAAATTTTTAAAGTTCACCCTACATATGCTCCAGGGTTAGGTGGTGCATCATAAGGAGGTTGTCTATACTTACTTTTATTGCCCATATAGTCGCCTGTTGTATTTGCGTAATTCAAAGCACCTATTAGACCTGCAACACCTGGTGCCATCTCCAAGCTTTCATCATTCTCTGATTTCTTGAAAGGACTTGCAATACCCTTGAGAATAAATTCACCTGTTACCTTTACAGGTACTGAGGCTACTCTGCTATCGCGTATTACTATACCTTCATGATTTGTGAGCTCACCTGCTTCCGAGCTAAGAGAATGAAGAAGTGCATTGCCGAGCAAACGCGTGGCCTGATAAAATATAGCCCCATCTGCTACAAGCTTTGCAGCTGCTTTGTCTATACCAACAAGTTTATCAAGAGAATTACCGCCCAATACGTACTGGTAATTAGCTTTTGACATTGCTAGAATTTTTTTACCTTGTAAATTTTTCACTACAGCTTGCCTTGGATTTTTTGCTGTTCTAAGCCAATTGCCTAATGTGCGCGTCTCGGTATCTGCTTCTGTATATGCAACGCCAAATGGTGTATTTAATACTTTTGTATAATCCGGGTCTTTAGATATTTCTGTTGCTGTAGGACCAAAAACCTCAAAGTTATGCTGCGCAAAAACTGGTTTTATTTTCTTTACAAACTCATTTAAGACTGGCTTGCTGTATGCTACTTCTACTGATGTACGGCTCAATATTCTGCCATTTTTACCTACTTTTGGTACAAACTCATTTATACCATGTATTACAATCATATTTCTATCATACTGAGTAACATTGGTCTGTCTTGTAATATATTCAATATTTAAAAATCGATTTTTCTTGAAGAGTCCCAGTTTCTTTAGTTCAGGTAATGTAATATCTATTGTACTATTTAAAATTGGTAGTAAGAAATTAGTCACCTGTATCATGCCATGGCCCTTGTCAAAGCGTTGATCTAAATTAACAAGGGTAATGCCTTTTATGTCTATTTCTTTTGCACTTCCACGATCTAATGCATATTCTATCTTACCTTCTTCATTTGTGACAAGTTTTACACTAGCATTTAGTCCATCAAATTTTACAGCAGTTCTTTTATTCTTAACACTATTGGCTGCTGCTTTAAAGAAATTAATTAAATCTGCACCTGTCTTAACATTTTGCAGGTCAAAGGGATGTGCCATATGTCCAGCAGCACCACCCTCGAGCAAGAGATATTCCTTAAAAGTATTCATATAACAATTCTAAAACCATCTGAATCAAACAAAACACCTGCTTCAGTCTTTCTTTTCAAATAAACTTGTTTACTCAGAAGATTTGTTGCAACATCTGTTGTTGAGTTATTCAAAACATATTCTCTTTTAAATCCTATTGCTAAACCTGTTTCAGTAAAAATAAGAATACTATCAAATTGTTTAATTTTTGAAAAATAGTTTTTCATCTGTATTACACCTATATATTGCTGTAAAGCATCTAAGCTATTAAATGTTTTTATAAAAAAATCTAGTGACTGATTGAAGAAAGCATTGTCAAGGTTTTGATTCGGTATAGCACTTACACCTGTAATTCCTGGAAAAGTCTTATTACCAAGAAGTATATCACCCACATTCTGTAAGTTATAAAATTCTACAAACTCCCTTAATACAGTTGTATCGAGAGTTTTAAGACCAGGGTAAAGACGTCTTCCTAGCTTTCCGCTCTCTATATTTAAACCTTTACCTATTCTACCATTTTGTTTTTTTATCTCAATTTCAATAAACCTATTTCCTGCTGGTATACTAAGATCTCCCACTTCTGGTTTTTTACTAAAAAAGAAAAATGCTATAAAAGCCTCCCCGGGTCCTGGCGCGCCTCTTGTTTTTTGTGCAGCGGTGAGAGGTCTTAATTTAAACACATCCTCACTATATACAAATTTTACCCCGTAAAACCCACTCAATAAATTTAAAACATTAAACTTTTCATTTTTGTCTATTTCTGCTACAAATACTGCTGCAGCTTTCTGACCTTCATCAACAAACTTTTCAAAAAAAGAATTTATCTTATCTGGACCGGTAATAGAAAATATATAATCATAAAATGTCTTCACTTCTTTTGAATTTATATCCTCATGACCTGCAGGTAAAATCCCTGCATCAATACATCTCAAGTGTATTAATTCATAATATGTATCAAGATTCTGACTCCCTGCAGCTAGCTTATCTTTAATAGCTTTATTGTACCAAGAGTCTGACACTGTAAAGCTTTGTGTTTCTCCTGTATCTGTTTGTACAGATATCTTTACTCTTTCAAGCAATTGCCTAGGAAGAGGGGGTAATGCTTTTCCTAAAGATTCTGTTATATAGACTTCATCAAGCGACCGGTACTTCTTCATTTTGTATTAATATCTATATCGTTGCTATATTTTTTCATCATGTCAATTACTTGCTTGTACTTTGACATGAAATTATTCTCATTAATAGAGTTAATAAATTCCTTAACACGCGGATTCTCAACCCTCTCAGGATTATCAGAGTAATTACCTGATGTATTGATTAAGTTCTCAAGCCCTTCACGTATTGCTTCTACATTTTCACCAGTAATTTTAGTGGAGAAGAGATTGTCAATTGCATCTGAAGGTACATTTATTACCAATGCTTTTGCAAGTAATCGTACCATTTCTGTATAACCTTCAGGAGCAATTTCTACTCTCTCTGGTTTAGCAGGAGCTTCAGGAGCTGGTGCAGCTTCAGGTTCTGTAACTGCGGCTGGCTCATTTTGTTCTAAAGAAACAACATATTCATTAAGCTTTTCAAGAAATCTCATTATTAATATTTATCAATTAATAAGTAATTGTTTAGATTTTAAGCTATTAAAGTATGTTTTATCTAAGAATGTAAGCTGCTCCTTCTTTACAAACTTCTTTATTTTCTCAAAAGTAAAAGATTCAAAATCTCGATCTTCTGCTAAACTCTTTATTTTAAGTATAGTTTCTTTGGATATTCCTGAGTTTTGCTGATGTTTGTTATTAAGATAATCAAGAGAGAAAGTTGAATAGAAAATGCGCACAGGTAACATTGTTCTTATCTTTAGATAGGTGTAATTGAGGTAGCTCTTCAATCGGCTTTCATCAATATAATCTAAGATTTCACCATCCAGAAGGTTGTTATAATCAAAGTATATAATTTGCTTGCCTTTCTTCTTGCTTTTTAAAATGCATTCGCAAACTGAATGTATGTTATGATGTATAAAAAGACGTCTTGCTGTTGAGTCTTTCTTTTTTTCTAAGAGACCGTAAGTATGCAAATCATTTATAAATTCTTTCTCTATAAAGTTCTTAAAAATAAAAGAATAATTTAAAATCTGCAAATTATATTGATTTAGCACAAGTTCCTTGAGCATACACTTATTATGCATAGTTATTGCAATACATCAAGCTTATTCTGCTATATGTGGCCTTTTATATAATCTAATATATAATTTCTTAATGGGTGAGTTTAATTTAATTTTTGCCCCTTTTTACTGGAAGGCGCATGTTGAAGAGACAGCAGACATTATAAACAGTTGTATGGGTAAAATTGAGAGCAATGTTCGCAAGGCGCCCATTGCTATCCCAACTGGATGGGAGTGCTCTATACACAGCAGCTTTCGCAGCAATAATCCCGATATGAAGCTTGATAGTGAATATCTTGTCTCAATTTATTCAAAATATATAGCTAATTTTCTCAATGAATATGGTCTCAGACCCGGTAAATTTAATATTGAATCTCCTTGGTATAATGTCTTTTCAAAAAGTCAATATCAAGAGCCTCACACCCATCTTCCTGCCCACTTCTCTGTTGTGCACTATGTTACATTTGATGAATCTCAGCACCTTGCCACAACATTTGTACACCCCAATCTGATCCTCAGTCAAACAATGAAAGCCTTCTGTCCTCCGCTGAGGAATAGACTTGATGGCGATTGCCCGGCACATTCGCTATATATGGACTTTTATACACCCCCACAAATTAAAGAAGGTGATTTAATTATTTTTCCCTCATTCTTAAACCACTACGTTAAACCCAACACATCCGAAAAACAGCGTATTACTATTACTTTTAATGTAGAATTAGAATAGACCAGCACACATGAAGCTTCTTGCTCTTCGCTTATGTGCACATGATAGCAGTTTTTGTTATTTTAATGGGCACGAGGTAAAATATCTCAAAACTGAAAGAACAAAAGGAACAAAACACCATGCATATAATAACTTCACAGACTGGAAGCATGATTTTACCCGCTTGTTTGATGAAGATGTAAATAAAATAGATCAAATTGGAATAGTTGTAGATTCATCCTCCACATCTGTTGCAACTTCTAATGCAGCACCATATCATGAGCTTAACCTACCCTGTCCGACCTGGAGAATTAATCATCATTATGCCCATGCCCTAAGTGTTTGGATGTTAACAAATAAGAGCCCCGATATTAGTATTGTTATGGATGGTGTTGGTGATCTTGATCAATGCTGGACAGTATTCAAGGGTGACATAGTTATTGCCCGCGGCACAGTGGAGGTAAACGGGTCACTTGGTATGGAAACAGCACAAGCAGGTAAACATCTTGGTATAGGCGCACAGTATAACATAGACATTCCAGGTAAACTCATGGGGCTCCAGTCCTATGGTACTACTTCAAACAGCTTCATGCAAAGTCTTGATGTGCATAGCATACATGATGTTCGCAAGCTTTTCTCTTTTCACAACTGGATACAACACATAGGTGATGAAACAGTTGCACGCTTGCTACCATTGGATTGGATAAGATCCTTGCATCATAAAGCCGGCGAGCTATTGGTCAAGTTCTTTGAGCAGTACGTTGCATTAGATCAAAGTATATCTTTTACAGGCGGTGTTGCACAAAATGTATTATGGAATACAGAACTGAGAAAAAAATTTAAAAATATTATCATACCACCACACTCAGCTGATGATGGTCTCACGCTTGGTATTATTGAATGGCTTAGAATACACAACAATTTACCTCCCTTCAAGCTCGATAGCTTTCCCTTCATTCAACATGATGAAGCACCTCCTGAAGAACCTACACTTGATACAATTAAGCGCACTGCTCTCTTATTATCACAAGGACATTCTGTTGGATGGTACCAGGGTCATGGTGAAATAGGACCACGGGCTCTAGGAAATCGTTCTGTTTTGCTTGATCCAAGAATTAAAAATGGCAGAACAGTTATCAACAATATTAAAAAGCGAGAAAATTATCGACCTTTTGGTGCATCTGTTCTGTATGAATATAAAGATATTTTCTTTAAAATTAACAGTGACGACTTTATGCTCTTTGTTACAAAAGTTAATACCGACACCTTACAGTCAATAACTCATGTAGATGGTACATGCAGAGTACAGACAGTGCCCGAAAACGCTCCAAATAAACACTTCAGACAGCTACTTGAAGAATTTTATAATCTAACTAAATGTCCTGTATTACTGAATACAAGCCTAAATTTAGCCGGTAAACCTCTTGCGGGAACAATAGATGATGCTAAGAAATTTCTTTCTTCAACTTCACTAGATTACCTTGTTATTGGTAATGAAATTCTAACAAACCGTAATTAGATACTATCTATTATGTTCTTAGATGGTCTACCTATTCTTACGTTCACTATGCCATTGTAATAATCATCTCTCAATAAAACCTCCCGCTCCAACTGTTCTTTTATCTCGAAATATGCCAGCTCCCACTTTGACCTACAGGCTCTCAGTACCTTAAAAACAAATTTGTCCTTACCATGTGTTTTTATGTCTTCATTTAAATCATTAGAAGAGCTTGTGTACTCCTTCCAGTCCGTCTCCTTAATCTCAATTCTTTTGTTCTTTTTTCCCTTAAGAGGCCTTCTCTTTAGCTTAGATTTGCACTGCTTTTTGCCGATATATTTCTTTTGATTAATTGTATTAGTTATTTCATATATGAAACCAAACGTTTCTGCTGTTAGTACAACACCTTCGTTCAATACCCAGTGTCCCAATTCCATGTTTGTACTTAATTAAAGAGCTAAACCAGGCAAGTGTCTGCGCTGTACCTTGAACTTAACCTTCTTCTTCTTTCCTTTTATCTTTGCGCCAAGTACAGCTCCTGCTGGTCCATAGATACTTAGCTGTCTTGCGTCTCCTGGAGCATACCCGGCATCTCCAGATGCTGGAAATTGACCACCTGTATCTGTCCATGTCCCCAGTGCACCACCTGGTCCTGCCGTATTCTGCTCTTTATAGAATTCTTGAAATGTTATCATTGATAATCAATACCTTTATACTATTATTTATATGTGCTTAACGAATATATAAAAGAATTAGAGAATGATCTAAAAATAGATGAACTCTATCTTAAGGATTATACACTCAAACTACCAGGTATTAAGCACAAGTGGGCAGGCAGATGCATTAGACACAAGTCTGAACTGTTTGATATAAAAAATCAAAAAGATAAGCTCAAGAAAGCTCTTAAAGAAAAAATCTTAGAAAACTCTGCAGTTAAGCCTTCTTTACCAGTCTTAGACAAGCTAGTTGAAAATGCTGATGAATTAAAAGAGTTTGATAGAAGACTGAACGAACTAGCTCTTGTTGTTGAATTGCTTGAAAAAACAGAAAAAACACTGTCAAGTGCTTCCTTTGATCTTAAAAATTTAATTGATATTATTAAACTTGAAACAACATGATTAATATTAAGCTGGATGAAAAAAAGAAGCTGGGAATATTGTCTGGCGATTTGTTTGATGAAATAAGAGAACATTTTTCCGTTAAGAATGAAGCTGCTCGGTTTGCCAGAAGATTCTCCAGATTTATTCCTCAACGCACATACGCTATTACACCAACTGGTAGGTTCGAACCTTGCATGTTTTTTGAAATAAAGCGGTTTCTTGCCAACAATCAATATCCACAAGCACTGGATGTTGATCCTACTTTTTTTTGTGAAGTTGTACCAGCTAATTGTGTTTGGCACAAAGACCCTAATTTTATGCTTAAACCCTTCACACTCTCCCTACCCCTTCGCGACTATCAGAGTGAAATTGTAATTAAAGCTCTTACGCTTGGCCGCGGAACAATTGTGCTTGCAACAGCTGGCGGTAAGACGCTTACTGCAGCTACATTACTTTCAAACATTTTTTGTTTTTATGGAGCAAAGCTTAGATGTCTTTATTTGGTACCTGATAGAGGACTAGTTGAACAAACAGTAAATGATTTCAATACCTATAAAGTACCATTTACAACAAGCAAATGGACAGGCGATGATCAATTGAACCTCAATACTAATATAGTTGTAGCTAACATGGGCATTTTACAGAGCAAGAATAGCGATGTTACCTGGACAGAGGCTGTTGATGTTCTTGTTATTGATGAAGTACATAAGCTCAGACGCGGTAATGAAATTAACAAAATTATCAAAAAAATAAAAACACCATTTAGGTTTGGATTTACAGGTACTCTTCCGGAAGATAATCTCGATCAATGGAATATTATTGGCAAAATAGGACCAATAATTTATGAAAAATCGAGCTATCAGTTACGTTTAGAGAGCTTTGTTGCATCTGCTACAGTAGTAGCGCTTCTACTTAACTATAGGACTAAGCCAGCTTACCCAGAACAGAATTATAATGCTACAGATAAGTATCGCACAGAAACAGATTTTCTCATAAAGAGTGATTTTAGAAATAATGTTATATTGAAGTTTGTTAACAAAACAAAAAAAAATACACTCATTCTTGTTGACTTTATCGAACACGGAACAATTCTTGAAGAGCTCTTAAAAGCCAAAACAACAGATAAACAGATATACTTTATAAGAGGCGAAGTAGAGATTGAAGAAAGAGAAAAGATTAAGAAAATAATGGAAGAATCCTCAAATGTAGTTGTAGTCGCTATATCCAAAATATTTTCCACAGGTATTAATATTAAGAACTTGCATTATATAGTTTTCGCAGGCGGAGGCAAATCTAAGATAAAGATATTACAATCAATCGGAAGAGGTTTGCGCTTGCATAAGGATAAGGATAAGCTTATAATAGTCGACATCGCTGATAATCTTCTTTATGGAAACCAGCATTTTTTAAAACGCAAATCACTTTATGAAAAAGAAAACATCACTTACCAAATTAAAGAAATCCAAGAATAAGAAACAGCTTACTTCAGAAGAAGCTAATAGCATTATTCCCCCTTCTCTGGTTGAACCCAAGAAACCTAGAGGGAAAGAGAAGGTACATTATGTTAATAGCAAGGAATTTGAAGAAGAGATTCAGAAGTTCTACAACACTGAGTTTATTTCCATCAAACTTGGTGATTCTATAAATAAAATTGCTCACGGTCTTTCTTTTGCTCCTAACTTTATCAATTACTCGTACAAAGATGACATGATTGGTGATGCTATTGTCAAGATGGTATCAGCTCTAAAGAATAAAAAATTTAGACTGAATAGCGGATTCAGTCCCTTCTCCTACTTTACAACCATAGCTTTTCATGCTTTTATTAATCGCATTAAGAAAGAAAAAAAGCATCATGAAACTGTAACAAACTATCGCGATAAAGTTTATACCGATTTAATGACATCAAATGAAGACGATACTGGATATAATCCCTATAATATCTACGTTGATCCTTCAAGTAGTGATGACAGCGACAACTATAATGCTACAGGAACATAAGCACGAAATAATAACACATAGCAGCCAAGTATGTTGTATTGCAGATTTACATATTGGCATACACCAGAATAGTATATACTGGCACGATACAGCTATGTCTTGGGCTAAATGGTTGGCACATGAGTTAACAGAAAAAAAAATTAAAGATATCTTTATTCTAGGAGATATTTTTCATTATAGAGATGAAATTGCAGTCAACACTCTACACACAGTTAATGAAATTTTTAAATTGTGGAGAAAATTTAATATAATACTTCTTGTTGGTAATCATGATGCTTATTATAAAGATAGACCTGATGTTAATTCTATTGCAATATTTGAAGAGAGAAAGAACGTAACAGTTGTATCCTCTCTTTCAAGCGCTACTTTATTTGGTAAAGAATGCCTATTTGTGCCTTGGGGTGATACAATACAAAACGCGTCTCAAAAAGATATTATATTTGGTCACTTTGAAATAGAGAGCTTTAAGATGAATAGCTACAAGCTCTGTGATAAAGGCACTAAGACATCTGAATTACTCAATAAAGCTAATCTTATACTCACAGGACACTTTCATCTCAGAGATGAGCGCAACTATGAAGGAAAGAGAATTGTTTATGTTGGTAACCCTTTTGAAATGGATTTTGGTGATACGGGATCAACAAAAGGCTATTACATACTAGACTTTAATAATCTTGAACTTAATTTCTTTGAGAATAAGAAATCACCCAAACACAAGAAGATGCTTCTATCTGATATATTAAATTTAACTGATAAAGCTGCTCTCAAGGATGAAATTAAAAACAATATCATTAAGCTCATTATTGATAAGCAAGTTGCATCTGATAATATTGATGCTCTTCTAAAGAAAATAGCCGCATTCAATCCTTTCTCTGTATCTGTTGAATATACTGTAAACAATAATCTGACAGTAACTGATGATGCTCAAGTAGATATGTCAGGTATAGATATTGAAAAAGCAATAGAGGAATTTGTTAATATGCTAGATATTCAAGATAAAGAAAATATAATTCAATATTGTCAGGAGCTTTTTAAGAAATGTAAATGAAAAAGATTAATTTTAAAAAAATTACTATTAAGAACTTTCTATCGGTAGGTAATGTGCCTGTAGTTATAGACTTTAGAACTGGTCTTCACATTATAACTGGTATTAATAAGGATAAAGAAGACAGAAGAAACGGTGTTGGTAAGTCTACAGTGGCTGACAGTATTTATTTTGCTGTTTTTGGCGAAACTCTCCGTGATCTCAAAAAGGAATTTATTATTAACAATATTAATAAAAAAACTTGTGAAGTTACCCTAGAAGTGGAAGTTGTAACCCCCACAAGTACAGAGCAAATACAGATTGTACGTACCCTGGATCCATCCAAGTGCTTTATTTTTGTCAATGGCGAGGATAAAACAAGAGACAGTATTGCAAATACTAACAGTTTTATAATGGAGAAATTTGATTGTACAACAGAAATTTTTCAGAACTGTGTTATCATGACACTGAATAATACTATTCCTTTCATGGCAAAAAAGAAACAAGAGAAGCGCAAATTTATTGAAGACATCTTCAATCTATCTATATTTGGCTCTATGCTTGCTGAGGCAAAGAATGAGCTCAATGATAAGCGTAAAACGTTTGATGGTCTTTCTGCTAAATATGATGAGATTTGTGTAAATCTATGCTCTCTCGAAAAACAGAAAAACAAATTTATTGAAGAACGAGATAAGAAACAAGAGAAGTATAGAACACGCAAGCTTAATAATGAAAAGGAAATTAAAGTAATACAAACACGCATTGAAACATTCTCTACTAAAAGCAAGGCAGATATAGAGAAAAATATTGATGAAAATGATTCTAAGATAGAGAAAGCAGATAAAAAAATTAATGAGATTAGAGCAGATATTACTACCAATATAACGCTCATTTCTGAATTTGAGAAGAAAATTAAAAATGTCGGTACAGATGCCGACCTTTGCCCTACTTGCTTAAGATGCATCGAAGATAAAGATAAAAACCATATCAAAGAAGAGAAGAAAAAAATACAAGTACAAATAGACAGCTTTCTTGCAGATAATGAAACTCTTAAAACAGAAGAAAAAAAATATAAATCTGCTAAAGACTTATTAAAAGAAAAAATTGACAACTTTAAATCTAAAATACATGAGATTGAGCTCCAGAACCAAGAAAAAGACTCGCTTCTCAATCGTCTCAAGCAACTCAACCAATGGCAACAAGAACTAGATGTTGACTTAAAAGAGATTGAATCAAACTTTACTAATTTTGATAATATAATTAATGAAAATGTATCCAAACAAGATGCTGCTAAGCTTCAAATTGATGAGATAAAAGCTAATTTAAATAAACTAGATACAGTTAAGTTTATAATGTCTGAAGAAGGCGTAAAATCTTTTATTGTAAAGAAAATATTACAATTGTTTAACACAAAGTTGGCATATTATCTTAAAAAGATGGATGCAAATTGTATATGTACATTTAACGAATATTTTGAAGAAACAGTTGTTGATGACAAAGGTAAGGAATGTTCTTATTTTAATTTTAGTGGTGCAGAGCGCAAAAATGTTGACTTGGCTTGTTTATTTGCTTTTATGGACATCAGGCGTTTACAAGGTAATGTATCATTTAATTTTTCTATTTATGATGAACTGTTTGACTCTTCATTAGATGAGAGAGGTGTTGAGCTTGTTATTAATATTCTCAAAGAACGGGTTGAGAAGTTCGATGAATGTGCCATGGTTATTAGCCATAGAAAAGAAAGCATCAAGGCTGCAACAGGAGATATTATTTTCCTCGAGAAAAGTAACGGTATAACACGCAAAGTTGATTATATTGAGTACAGTAATTAATATATAGACATGCATCCAGGTCCTTTTGCCTCGCCATTCGCTTCCCCGTTTGTTTCTCCCTTCGGAACTGCTCCAGGTGGTGTTATTCCGGTGAATCGCGAGCTTCCTGTTCCACCAGAAATGAATCTTAGTAGAGCGCTAAACTACTATGCTGATTATAGTGGATGTGGATTCTGGAGAATGATTTGGCCAGAACATCTACTAAATGCACATCAAAAGATGGTTATGCATGGCAGTACTGTTATGGTTCTTGATCCTAACTATTACAGAGGTGTGAAGGCTGTGAGAATACAAAGACAAGCTACTAGTCATCAGCTAGAATTTGTCAGACACTTGAGAAAAATCTCTGAGCAGATGGGCTTTAGAATTATATACGAGATTGACGATCTTGTGTTTAGTGAGGATATTCCCGAATATAATAAGTTTAAGCCAGCATTTACCGACCCTTCTATTAGACGGAACTGTCAAGAGATAATGGAGATGTGTGATGAGGTTACAGTTACTTGTAACTTTATGCGCGATTACTATAAATCAAAAACAAACAATAAGAATGTTACTGTAATACCCAATTACCCACCTAAATGGTGGATGGGTAATTTTTATAGTGAGAAAAGAATATCTGAAAATTATGATTTATATGAGAAGAAGCCTCGTATTCTGTATGCAGGATCAGGGGCTCACTTCGATGTTGATAACCGCGTAAATCAGAATGATGATTTTGCCCATGTGTTTGATGTAATAGCCAAGACGTCAGACAAGTTTCAGTGGGTATTTCTTGGCGCATTTCCTCTCAGACTCAACCCACTTATAAGAGCAGGTAAGATTGAATTTCACCCATGGTCCCATCTCTATAATTATCCAGAAAAAATATACAACCTTAAATGCAATATGATGGTTGCCCCTCTTCAGGATAGTACGTTTAATAAAGCAAAGAGTGATCTCAAATATATTGAAGCATCATGTTACGGTGTTCCAATTGCATGTCAAGATCTTTGCACATATGAAGATGCACCAATTAAATTTAAGACAGGTGATGAAATGATTGCACAGGTGGAAGAAACTCTTTCTAAGAAGGGTAAATATATGAACATTTGCTCTAAAGCTAGAAAAGTTGCTGAAATGCGATTTCTAGAAAATGAAGAGAACATCAACAAATATCATGAGCTGTATAATTACGGATACAGATCTGCTGAGCGTGTCAATCTGAATACAGTTAATCCTTGATAATACTTTTTTTCCTAATATAATCTTTTAGTGTTTAGAAATGTAGCATATATACCTCGGGAACAGGCAATACGCCTGTTTACTTGGGATGAGAACGGCAACCGTGTATCTTACGATACTACCTTTGAACCATATATCTACCTAGAGACAAACAATAAAGAAGATGTTTATAGTATCTTCAATACCAAGCTAAAAAAGAAAAGATTCAAAAATCAGGCTGAACGATATCGGTTTCTTAAGGATAATAAGATTGAAAGAGTATTTGAGAATCTTAATGTGCAGCAGCAATTTCTTATTGATACTTACTGGCAAAATAATGAGAAAGAAGAATTTAATAAATTTCCAATCAGAGTGCTTTTTATAGATATTGAGACATACAGCCCTGATGAATTTCCTGTACCGAGCGACCCACAGCATCCTATTAATGTTATTACGGTCTATGATTCTCTTAAAAAGCAGTTTATAACATGGGGTATCAAATCTTATTCCAAGAAAAATGACAATGGGCTTTATTTTAAATGTACAACAGAAAAAGAATTATTGGAGAAATTTTTAAAATATTTTCAATCTGATTATCCAGATATTTTATCCGGGTGGAACTCTGAGTTCTTTGACATCCCTTATATTGTTAATAGAATTGCACGCATTCTAGGTGAAGATGCTTCAAAAAGACTCTCCCCTGTAGGTATCATAAGACCAATTACATTCACCGGCAAGTTTGGTAGAGAACAGGTGCATTGGCATATTGAAGGTGTATCGTGTGTAGATTATCTTGATATTTACAAACGGTTCTGCCCTGTACTACGTGAATCCTATAAACTAGACTCAATTGGTGAAACAGAACTGGGTGAAAATAAAATTGATTATGGTGATACTAATCTTGCTAGCCTCGCGGATGAAAACTGGGAATTGTTTGTAGATTACAATATTCAAGACGTTAATCTTCTCATTCGGTTAGAAGAAAAACTACAATATCTTCAGCTACTCAGAATGATAGCATATGCGGGTCTTACTACTTTTGAAGGTGCTCTTGGATCACTTTCAGTAATCACAGGACTAGCAGCAATTCGTGCCCGGCATCGCAACTTACGCATTCCAACTTTTAATAAAGGCAGACAGAGTGATGAGCAGAATGCTGGTGCTTATGTAGGTGAACCCAAGAAAGGGTTTCAAGAGAACGTTGTTTCATTTGATGCCAACAGTCTATACCCTAATGTGATGATTACACTAAACCTCTCCCCTGAGACAAAAGTTGGGGTTATTGTTGATAAGACTGACAATGATGTTACTATTAAACATGTTAATGGTCAGACATTTACACTCTCTAAGGACAATTTTGTTAAATTTATAAAGAAAGAAGAGATAGCAATCTCCAAAGCTAAAGTTTTGTTTTCACAAAAACAAAAAGGCATCATACCTGAAACTGTTGATCATTATTACGAAAAGCGTGTTGCTCTTAAGAAACAATTTAAAGTAGTTAAAAAGAAGCTCTCTACTCTCAAGAAAGATGACCCTGAATACATGCAAACAAAGAATTATTCAGATAACTTAAATATCCAACAGCATACTATTAAGATTCTTATTAATACAATTTATGGTTACTTTGGTAACAAACATAGCCCGCTAGGCGATGATGAACTTGCAGAGTCCATCACACTCACTGGTCAAGCTGTAATCAAACATTCCAATAAGCTGCTCATAGACTATATCAAGAGCAAGGCCAACCTGACCGACCAAGATATTACAAATGATACCCCAATCATTTATAATGATACAGATTCAAGCTATATTTCAATTAAAGCTCTTGTAAAGCAGCTCAACATTAAGATGCTCAATAAAAATGGTAAAATAACAGATGAATATTACAAGACTGTGCAAGACATTGAAGATTATTTAAATACTGAGATTAAGAAATGGGGAACTACCGCTCTCAATTCAACGGATTGCAGGCTAATGTTTAAGCGCGAAGCAATTGCTGACGTTGGCCTCTTCCTACAGAAGAAAAGATATGTTCTTCATATCCTGGATGAAGAGGGTATCCCATGTGATAAATTTAAGTATACAGGGGTTGAGGTTGTACGCACTACTATGCCTAAAGCTATTAAACCACATGTTAAGCGTATCATTGAAACAATGTTGATGACAAAAAGTCTTACTGAAACAAACAAAGCTTTCACAGAAACATATGATCTGTTCAAAGGATTATCAATTGATGAAATTGCTTTTGTTATGGGATGCAAGGGGTATGAAAAATATGCTGCTCAGTGTGATAATTTCTCTACTGCAAAACATATGCCTATTCATGTCAAAGCTGCATATCACCATAACCTACTTCTAGATAAGTTTAAGCTAGATAAAAAGTACGAAAAAATTAGTTCAGGAGATAAAGTAAGGTTTTTTTATGTGCGGCAGCCCAACAGATACGGCTTATCAATTTTAGGTTATAAATATTATTTCCCAAAAGAATTTATTGAAAGCTTTGAGCCTGATAGAGAAAAGATGTTTGAAAAGATTATCTTTTCTGTAATGGAGAGATTTTATGAAGCTGTTAATTGGAAGCTAACATCTCCAGGCTCGCAAGTACAGACTGATCTTTTTGAGCTTTTAGGTACTTGATTTTTAAAAAAGATATTATAATATATCGATATGAACAAAATTACAACTTTTATT
>Ga0181358_1000617_pt1 | contig 15815 bp, 16 predicted proteins | sample Fa13VDMM110SD_FD_130096 | JGI IMG/M metagenome (GOLD analysis project Ga0181358, IMG submission 130096) | Freshwater viral communities from Lake Michigan, USA - Fa13.VD.MM110.S.D | ecosystem: Environmental > Aquatic > Freshwater > Lake | place: USA: Michigan | collected 2013-09-24 | reverse complement strand
TCTAGAGATGCTGCGTGTAGCAGCAGGAGACTCTTCGTATCAAGCCAAGATAAATCAGACGGGGGTTGAAGCATTACGAATTCCTTCTTTTGAAACAATCAAAACAGACGAATATGGAAGAACGTTTATCAATCCCAATTACGTATTTCCATCTGTTGAATTAGGTTCTGATATTCCTCGTCTTGATGGGAAAATTGTAATTCTTGGCGTAACTGCTGCTGGAATTGCGAACCCTGTAGCGACTCCATCAGGTGCGCAACATCCCCACTTCCTTCAGGCGAGTATACTTGAAACTCTGATAAATGGAGACTCTGTGTCGATTCCTGTTTGGAGTCAACTTGCGGATCTTGCTGCTTTTCTGGGTCTTGCTCTGGCATTGATCATTCTCTCGCGTTTTAAATTCTCTATAATTTATATTGCTGTTATTCTCGGTGGATATTTCTATCTGCCTATTTATCTTTTCGCGAGCAAGGGCATTCTGCTCGATGTAACATTTAACGTATTTGCTATTGCTCTCATCTATATCCACATCTTTACCGCGAAGTATATTTCTGAATATCTACAGAAGCAGCAAATTAAGAAACAGTTCGGAACCTATCTGTCACCAGATCTCGTTGCTCAGTTGCAAAGACAACCAGAACTTCTGACACTTGGTGGTGACTCTCGAGAACTCTCGATTATGTTCACAGACGTTCGTGGTTTCACTACCATCTCTGAACACTACGGTGAAGACGTTCAAGGTCTCACGAAAATTATGAATCGCTACATGACAGTGATGACAAGAGCAATCCTTGAGAATAAGGGAACACTAGACAAGTATATTGGTGATGCTCAGATGGCATTCTGGAATGCACCATTGGACAATAACAAGCATGCGTTAGATGCAGTAAGAACTGCCTTTCAGATGCTAAAAGATTTGGAGACTTTCAATGACGAAATTAAAGGAGAAGGTGTACCCGCTTTTGGGATGGGTCTTGGTATTAACACTGCCACTGTGGTTGTTGGTAATATGGGCAGTACTCAGCGTTTTGACTATACTTGCTTGGGGGATGGCGTTAATCTGGCTGCTCGTTTGGAAGGTCAATCCAAACCTTATGGAGTCAAACTCGTCCTCGGACCGCAAACTGCCGAATTGGTTGGGGATGTATACCAAGTAGTAGAACTTGATCTGATTGCTGTGAAGGGTAAGACAGAACCTGCTAGAATATATACAGCATTCCCGTTCTTTGATGCTGCTGGCGAATTACAACATAAGAAATTCTTAGGATTTTACCGTAGCGGAAACTGGGAAGTTGCTAAAAAGTTTGCCAGCGACTTAAAGAAGTGCTGGCAAGGAGAGTTGGTAAATTATTATGACATGATGCTCGAGCGCATGGAGGGTGAACCTCCCGCTAACTTCGATGGGGGTTACCGTGCCACGTCCAAGTAAGTAGTGGATTGTCCTTGTCCTCGTTGAATCGGAAAAACACAATAGGAGTTTCTGTTGCTTCTTGCGTGTTTAGTTCGGTTTCGACTCGGTCAAAATGTTGATCAAGTTCTTGATCGTGTATTGATGTAGACATTATGCTGCCATCCTTTGCTTATATTTAACACGGGATTCGAGGTATTCCTCGAATGATTTATAAGTGGGAACACCGTTCGCTTCGAGTTCGAAGTTTATTTGAGCGAACTCTTCAAGTTCGTATCCCCAACCATTCCACGGAATCCCGAGGAGTTCTAACAATTCTTCTTCACGAGAAATTACATCAACAGTCATCACATTCTCCATCACAATATATTCACTATACCCTAGTTTATGGGAAAAGTCAAGCCCCTTTTTAATTTCTTATGATATATTTTAAAAGTGGGTTGTCACGCTTAACTCGCCCTTTTCTGAATTGGTATTCTAAATAATTTAACACGGTTTTAACTCCGTCGACATACGTCGTGATTTCTCCGTCGTACGCTCGTTGAAGGTGATAAACCTCGTCTGCTATTTTTTCGTGGTTAAACTTTAACCGTTGAAAATTGCCTCGCTTGCTGATTTCTGCTTTGATGCGGTTGTACTCTTCGTGAAGTTCGAAAATTTCGGCGGTTTCTAATTCTTGAAAAAGGTGATAAAGATCGGTCATTGCATTCTCCTATTATTCCATTCTACTCGATTTCAGATAAAATGTCAAGCCCCTATTTTTAGCTTGACATTTTCCATTAGATAAGGTATAAGAGTATGTTGAGTTAGAAAAAGGATTTTGTTATGACTATGCACCTGATGTCTCATGCGTATACCACCACTAATACGAAGAAGCGCAAGACTTCTAACAGGGGTGTCACTGCACGGTATTCCCAGGATTGGGTTGAATACAACAAGCATATGAAACGCATCGGTTCAACCACCAAGACCTTCGACGAATATGTGCAATATCGTCAAGGTAATTATAAACCCAAGTTGCGTGGTACACCTCTTCCCGACTATCAAGTCAGTGACCATCGCCAAAAGTATCCTTCTGGTGACGGTATTGGCGTAACCTTCGCTCGCAAAGAGAATACATATACAGGCACATTGATCAAAGGAATCGCCACTATGCATAAATCAAATGCAGTTCCGATTATGAATGACGAACAAGCAATTGAAGTAGCAAGGATGCGGCGAGGTTGAATGTAAAAGAAAAGTTAGATTCTGTAGGACATGGATTCTGCCCACAGAAGTGGAGATGGTTAGCACTATATCTTCACTCTGGGCACAAGCACAGTTGCCATCATCCGCCGCCAATGCATATTGCTTTGGATGAGATCTCTAAAGATCCAGCAGCATTACATAATACCTCACACGAAAAGCAGCAGCGTAAGTTGATGTTGGAAGGTGGTAGACCAGATGAGTGTTCTTACTGTTGGAGCATCGAGGACATCAATAAAGTCAGCGATCGGTTTATGAAGAATGCTGTTGGACCGAATAACTTATTTGATCTTGATGAAGAAATACAAATTTTAAGAAATACACCATGGGGTGAAAATGTAAACCCATATAACATGGAAGTCAGTTTCAGTAACGCATGTAATTTCAAGTGTGGTTACTGTTGCCCGTCATTCTCTTCTCTATGGGAAGATGAAATAAAACAACACGGTAATTATGATATACAATATAATCAGTATGGTATAGAGAGCAAGATATATTCCGAGAAAGAATATAATCCATATGTTGAGGCATTTTGGAAATGGTGGCCAAATTTAAAAAATGATTTAAAGATTTTCCGCATTACTGGGGGCGAACCTTTAATGACTGCCAACACGTTCAAATTGCTCGATATGTTGAAGAAAGATGGTAACCCAGAGTTATTCCTTCAGATTAATACTAACCTCGGAGTCACTAATCGTAAAGTCGTAGATTTTTGTTCTCGCGTGCGAGAATTAATTGAAAAGAACCACGTCAAGAATATTAGAGTATTTACAAGTCTAGAATGCACTGGTAAGCAAGCAGAATACATTCGACGTGGTCTTAATTATGAATTGTTTCTACAAAATATCAATACTGTATTAGAAACCGTTCCAACTGCATACGTAAGTTTTATGACAACGTATAATGTATTAACTGTTCCTTATTTCAAAGATTTCTTACAGTTAATTGTAGAACTTCGCGCGAAATGGGGCGAAAGAATACTCATCGATATTCCGCATCTTAAAGAACCACCACATTGGACGATGAACATTCTTCCTAAAGAATTCGGTAGATATATAGACAGTGACGTTGAATACATGCGGAAAAATGGATTCCAAGATTTCGAAATACGAAAGATGGAACGAGTTCGAGAATATTTTTATAATGATACACATAATGTAACAGAAGAATATAGATTGAATGCTAGAAAAGATTTCGCCAAGTTCTTTCCGGAATATGATCGTAGAAGTAATAGTAATTTGATAGAAACGTTTCCCGAGTTTGCTGAATTTTTAGAATGGTGTAAGGAATTATGAGATATGGTTAATTTTGATGTTGTAATGTTATGGATGCAATATATCCGCAATAATCCAGATAATGCATACAGATTCTCCGAGAACTTTTGGCAGAGTCAGATTGACAGCAAGAAATGGTTGCTCGAACATGTAACTCACATGGATAGATCTATCGTAATTTTCGGTGGATGGTATGGAGTTCTTGCGCAGTTTATTGCACACAAGTTTCCCGATGCACGAATTCTAACTACTGACTTAGATTCTGAATGTAAAAAGGTATTTGCTGCTATTGATGAGTGCTATCACGACATCACATTTCGTCAGCACGACATGCGAAATGGTATGCCTCTTAATAATACACATCCCGATCTAGTTATCAACACTAGCACTGAGCATGTAACACAAGAAGTATACGATGCATGGTGGGAGTCTATTCCAACTGGGACTAAATATATCGTCCAAGGAAATAATCTAGTCAATCCTGAGCATGTTCGTCTTGCCGATAGTCTAGAGGAATTCTTAAAAATCAACAATATTAAAGAACCAGAATACGCTGGTATGTTGAAGTGTGGGCATTTCTATAGATACATGGCAGTGGGTTATAAAACATGAGTGATAGTGCACACGAAGAGCATAATCTAGACGTCCATTCAGTAGATTCATACTGGAATTTTCTTAAAGAAAAACGAGAAGTAATCAACGCAGTTAGTCCATCTTTTTGTGCAGCAAAATGGAAACAATCAACCATTCTTTTGTATAGTGGCGAGACACATAGTTGTCACCACCCTTCGCGGCATAAAATTACATTAGAAGATATTAAAGATAATCCAAGAGGCATTCACAATACTGCAGTAAAAAAAGCAGCACGTATTGACATGCTTAATGGTATACAAACTAAAGAATGTGATTATTGTTGGAAAATCGAGAATCTGAACAAAGATTGGATGAGCGATCGGATATACAAATCCACATATTCATGGGCTCTACCACACATCGAGGAAATTGTGAAATCTGGAGATGGGGCGAATATTGATCCTTCGTATCTAGAAGTTGCATTTGAATCCACTTGTAATTTTAAATGTGTATATTGTAGTCCAGAAAGTTCTTCACGGTGGCAGGAAGAAATTGAAACGCACGGTCCAATTGAATTAGAAGATTTCAAATTGCACGATCTTGGATGGTTGAAGGAAGTTGGAAAACTTCCAATTCATCGCAAAGAACAAAATCCATATATTGATGCTTTCTGGGAATGGTGGCCTGACCTCTATCCTAATCTGCACACGTTTAGAATAACTGGCGGCGAACCCTTGCTCAGTAAACATACTTGGCGAGTTCTTGATTATATCGCGGAGAACCCAAATCCTAATTTGACACTCGCAATCAATACTAATCTCAATGTTCCAGATAAATTGGTTGAGAAATTGGTGGAATACATCAATAGAATCTCTTGCAATATTAAACTGTTTGACGTATATACATCATTAGAGAGTACTGGTAAACATGCTGAGTATTCTAGATTTGGTATGCAATTTGATGAGTTCAAAAAGAACTGTAAATATGTTCTGGATAATACGCCGAATACAACACGGTTGCATTACATGACAACAATAAACTTGACAAGCGCACCAACTCTTCTGGAATATTTGGAATATATCAGAGAAATGCGATTGAAATATTACAGTAAGATACACGAATTTAGAGTAAGAACTCACCTGTCATATCTTCGCTGGCCTCGAATGCTGTGTTTAACATTATTGTCAGATGAAGATAAACAGAAGTATGGTAATTTGTGGATAGATTATATCGACAAACATAAATTGACGTCGAAAAAGTCTGTTCAAGAAACATTTTATTTAGAAGAAGTTGACCAAGTAAAACGATTGGTTGACTACATGAGATCGACAAAAGAATCACAGTCTTTGTATAAAGACTTCAGGAACTACACTCGCAGTTTGGATAAACGCAGGAAAACATCTTTCGTTGACACCTTCCCAGAACTTGCATATTTGATGGATGATGACTATTATGGATGATGGATTGCTTCGATTCAGAAACAGTATACTAAATTCTAAATCTGCATCGTTTTGTGGTGCAAAATGGGGTAATAGTACTCTATGGTTGGGCAGTGGAGAAACCAGCAGTTGTCATCTTCCTCCCGTTCATAAAATAGACCCAGAGCAAATTTTATTGGATCCAGCAAAACTGCATAATACTGATCATAAGATAAAAATGCGGCAACTCATGAAGGATGGTCATAAACCTTCTGAATGTGATTACTGCTGGAAAATTGAAAGTATGGGAACTGATTATATTTCAGATCGCGTATTTAAATCGTTACAGTTTGGTCCAGAAGAAATGCAAGAATGGTTTGATAAACCAGCAGATGCTCGCATTATTCCGCCCACATTAGAAGTTATGTTCGATAGAACCTGTAATTTTGCATGCAGTTATTGTAATGCAAATTTCAGCACAACGTGGGAACGAGACATAAAGAAACACGGTAACTATGATCTTGAGACTTCTGGTGGGGGTGCATTTAAACATGATGGTACTGCAAATAATTGTTATGAGAAAACAGAAAATCCATACATCAAAGCATTTTGGGAATGGTGGCCAGAACTTAGTAAAGAACTTCGCACACTAAGAGTTACTGGTGGCGAACCATTAATGAGTACAGATGTTTGGAAACTGATTGATTTGTTTGCGGAAGAGAAATACCAGTTTGAATTGGGGATCAATACCAATCTTGGTGCAAAAAAATCTATCATAGATAGACTGATAGAGAGGTCACACGACATTAACAATCTTACTCTCTTCACAAGTATGGAGACCACAGGTGCGCAAGCAGAGTATATTCGCGATGGATTGAATTACGAATCTTGGTGTGAAAATGTTGAGCGTATTCTTGGTGAATCTAATGTGAAGCGCATTGTTGTTATGATGACGATTAATGCATTATGTCTCTTTAACATAACTGAAATTATGGATAAGATTATGCTGTGGAAACGTCGTCATGGAAATCGTATAAGCATGAGTATAAACTTTCTTCGGTTTCCTGCATTTCAGAGTCTAACTGTTTTACCAGATTCTATCAGGGAAACTGCTTACCAGAATCTTAGCAATTGGTTAGAAAAAAATCGAGATAACCCTGATCTTATTGTTACAGAGAAGAGTGATGTTGAACGATTAATTTCTTATGTGAATATTATTGAAACACCACATTCTTATGACACAGATCTAGAAAAGAATCGAAAAGATTTTAAGAAGTTCTACACGCAATATAGTTCTCGTAGAGACATATCGATCAATGTATTTCCTCAGGAGTTTCTACAATGGTTCAACAATCTTTAAGAAATGATGGGTATTGCACCCTACCATTTAATCACATGAATCTTCATCCTAATGGAAATGTTTCTATCTGTTGTGTTTCTAAGATGGATGGTCCTGATAGTGGATTCGCTAAAGACGCAAATGGAACCCTACTAAATTTAAAAACACACACATTTGATGAAATATTTAATAGTTATTCAACGAACAGAATTCGTGAAGAAATGTTATCCCAACAGTATCCATCTGCTTGTGAAGGTTGTTACAAGATTGAGCAATATGGTGGAAAATCGCGAAGAATTACTGAAAATAATCGATGGGAAAATATTGAGAAACCTAAACTAGAATTTCTAGATATTAGATTAAGTAACCTTTGTAACTTAAAATGTTTGATGTGTTATCCTGACTCTAGTTCTTCGCTTGTAACTGATTATAAAGAATGGTCTGACCAACTTCCATTTATGACAAAAAACAGCGCTGAACATGAATTGTTTCAGTGGTTCGACGAAAGTATTATTGATCAACTATATGCGCACAAAGACACGTTAAGGTATCTGTATATTAATGGCGGTGAACCATTTATTATGCCGATGCACTGGAAATTGCTTGAAAAACTAATAGAATGGGATGCCGCCAGTAACATTCATATTAGTTACAACACCAATTGCACAACTTATGATGAATCGTTTAGTGATTATTGGAAACACTTTAAGGTTGTTACTGTTGGGTGTAGTATGGATGCAGTAGGAGATAGAAATAAGTTTATTCGATACCCAAATGATTGGGAAAGGGCGAATACGAATATTCGAAAATTGTTAGAAAATCCCCATATCGCTGCTTTAAACATCACATGTAGTATTCAATGGTTGAATGCGCCATATCTACCTGAGTTTTATGAATGGGCAATTCCGCTCACAAAACTCAAACCACATACAACTATCAATCAGAACTTCATTGTGTTCCCCGAGTATCTTTCGTTGAATTGTGCATCGAAACAATTCAAAGAAGATTTGAAGATGCTATATGAAGACTCTCCGCATTCAAACTGGATCCTCACTGAAACAATGAAATCATATCTTCGCGCAGAGTCGCAAGATAATGATCTTTGGGACAAAGGCAATAAATACTTAGATGTTGTTCAACTAAGCAGGAAAATGGGCCCGTGGAAAGATATATTTAACTATGACTATCAATACTGAAAACAATAAAAGTATTTGCAAATATCCATGGGATCATAGTTACATAGGATCGCAGTACGAACGAAAACTTTGTTGCATATCTGAAGATATCTATTCACTGCAAAAAACAGAAACCAAGGATTTCTGGAATTCTACTGTAATGAAAGATGTTCGAAAAAAGATGCTCGCGGGTGAAAAGATTGGTGCCTGTTCAGTGTGTTATAAAAACGAAGAGCAGAACATTGAATCTTTACGCCAACAGAGTTGGAAATGTCCACAGAGCGAAGAAGAAATAATTGCTGAAACCATAAGCAAAACTAATGAAGATGGTTCTACCACAGAACTTCCCACATATTTTGACTATCGAACTATTCACTGTAATTTGCAGTGTATAAGTTGCGGGTCACTATACAGTTCGAAACATGCTTCACTGTTTTCCGAAATGTGGAATCGTCGTCCTAATATGTTTCCCTCGGGTAAAGAATTCGTCATAGATTATGAGTTTGAAGATTCGATGGCAGAGGAAATTATTGAATGTTTAGACCAAAGAAGGTTGACAAAGATTTATTGGGCTGGTGGTGAACCAATGATGTCAGGCGTGCATTGGAAAGTAGTCGATAAACTATTGGAGATTCAATCTATAGATCCAACATATATTTTTAGTATCTTTATTCATTACAACACCAATCTAACTCGTCTTCATTGGAAGGGAAAACTTATACCCGATCTTCTGAAAGTGTACCAACCAAGTATACAGGCAAGTTTAGATGGGACGCATGAAACTTTTGAATTTTGTCGTGACGGTGCATCTTGGGAAACGGTTTCAACTAACTGGAAAGAATATCATTCTAGATTGAACGAAAGAAACCAATTCGGTCTTTCAAGCATTATGTCTGCTCCAGTTCTTATGGATATAGATAGATGGTTTGAATTTTATGAACCGTATGATCCAGAACTCCATTCGCACAAATTATTCATGCACATTAATAAAGACACTAATACTGCGTTCCTAGATATTCTATTCTACCCCCAACATATTTTTGATAGAATAATTGATCATGCCATTAAACGGTTTGAAGAGTGTTCCCTGAGAGGAAAAGAAAGAACGATTGCAATATTAAAATCTTATAAATTGGATAAAAGTAATAACCGAATTTATTCAGATGTAGATATGTTGAAACTGTTGAAGAAAAACTGGCAATATAGAGAAAAGTTTCTTCTAGGAAAGCACACCTTTGAGAGTCTAACTGCAATTATTGACCCAGAGGTAAGAGATTGGTATTTGTCAATATGAGTGAAACTAAAATTTATTGTCCATCTATGTGGAAATCGGTCCATGTCGATACTGATGGTTACCTAACTCCATGCTGTCTCTTCATCCATAGAGAAGACAAAAAAAGTAAACTTGTAGATATAGAACATGCGGAGAGTATTCTACAAGAAGAATTTCAGGAATATCGTGACCAATTATCAAACGGTGTTTGGCCGAGTGGTTGTAATCAATGTAAATTCGCAGAAGAAGAAGGGCGAGATAGTAAACGACAGCAAGATATGTGGATGTTGCATAATGGAACAATGAAAACACCACCCGAAGATGTTTCTCTTGAATATTTACAGTTAAAAACTGGAAGATTATGTAATCTCCGTTGCACGATTTGCACTCCTGCATGCTCAACTGCAATTTCTACAGAACTTTTACGAATAGGAAAATTGGATCGAGAAACATATGATCGTCTCAATGAAGAGATTGCTTGGTCTTATGATTTAGAACAGTATAAAAAACTTAATCCTGGTGATGATGGTTACTTTAGAATTGATATTGCTGGCGGCGAACCTCTACTAAATAAGACACACTTTGAGTGGTTGGATCAATTACCGAATCCAGAAAAAACAATATTACAATACAATACGAATGGAACACAAAGACCAACTAGAAAAGAGATTGATATCTGGAAAAAATTCAGAGGTATTGTTTTGTCTTTCAGTATAGATTCTTATGGTGATAAGTTTGAGAAACTAAGAGTAGGTGCTAAGTGGGATCAAGTTTTGGATAACTTGAAATACTGTCAAGAAGAAATTATAGCGAAGGAATTCGATTTACACACATCAAATGTTTCTATTGTTATGACAGTAAGTAAAATGAACGTCAGAGACCCAATTACTCTTTATAAGATATTAACACAATATGTGCAGTTTACTAATTCAAATCCGTTAAATTTTAACTACCTGTATTATCCTGATCACATGGCGTGCCATAATATGTCGCGCAAAGAACTCGAGGAAGTGATTGCATTGTATGATGCTGAAATACCTTCTTTACCAGTGGAGGGCAAAATGCGGAAACAGTGTATAGATTTACGAAATAGTCTTTTCTCATTTTTGGATGGAAAGGAAGTAGAAAATCCAAGACCAATGCCGAAAGATCATAGAGAATGACCCTTGAAGGTAAAAAAAGACTGGTTTCTTTTGGTTGTTCATTTACTTCCGGAGCAGAATTGATAGACCATGAATTACTTGGTATTAGTTTTGATGATTGTAATGAAATGAAACGTCAGTGGGTTACTGATAAAAAAACATTCCATGCTTTTGAAATATATGTTGCTGATAAGTGTGAGATGACAACTGAAGAATATGTTAATGCTGGATCTAAACGATCTTATGCTGCCAAATTAGCAGATAAACTTGGTTTGGAGCATGTTAACTATGCTATACCTGGATCTGCAGTGGATCATATGACTCTAGATTTATTTCGGGGACACTATACTAAGAAATTGAATCCGGAAACAGACCTAATCTTTTTGGGAATAACAACACCACATAGATACTTGTCCTTTTTGCCAGAAAAAACAGGCTTACCTGTATCAAGAGTCATGAGTCACCGCGAGTTCTTTGATGCTGATGTGCATTATAACGATTATAAAGTTATGCAGACTTTTTTCTTTGCACTCCAAAATTTCAAGAATTTTTGTATTGCAAACAATTTTAATTTTTATATGCAACTAATGACCATCAAAGAACTTCTTTTTTATAATCCGACTAACCCGAAGGCTAATATGTTTGCGGACATATATTATGATTGGCAATATCTTCTTACATTCGAGAGAATATTGCAAGAGATATTGGAGTATGCTGTCGATCCGAATCTATCACTACATTTCCCCATGAACTTTACACCATGTGGATTTGATCATCCTCCCGAAAGCGTACACGAAAGATTTTCAAAGGAGTTATATGATAAAATTATTGCTGGACAAAATTAAGAAGTATTTCGTCAAAAAGAAACATCTTCGAAGAATGAAAAAACTTAGAAAACTCGATCCATTCATTTATGACTAAATTTCCTTACATGGAAAGATATAACAACCAATGACTACTCATTGCATTAATGTCTTTAAAGGTCTTCGCTATTCAACTGGCGGAGAAGCCTCATTTTGTTGTAAGAGCGAAATGTTGTTGGATGATAAAGATGGAAATAAATGTAGAATTTACACACATGATTTTAATGAACCGTTAAACGGAAAACTTGCTACAGAAATTAGAACTGATTTAGAGAATGGAATTAAGCATGCCAATTGCAAACAATGTTGGGATGAAGAATCAGCAGGTATACCAAGCAAAAGAATTCTAGATAATAAAAATTGGGGTCCAAAATACCTCAATGATAAGACAGTGGAACCTGCAATCGTTGAATTAAACCTCGGAACATTATGTAATTTAAAATGTAGGATCTGTGGTCCTTGGTGTTCCAGTCGTTGGGTTGAGGAGTTTTTTACGATAAAAACGGAGGGAAATAATCCTGGACCCGATGCCAAAGAAAATTATATGCTTATGGTTAAAAATTGGCAAGGAAATTATGAAGATGACAGCCCTGCATGGGAGCACATCGAAAAAAGTCTTCCATATCTAAAACAAATCGACATGTATGGCGGAGAACCATTTTTAGTTGAAAAACAGTGGAAAATGTTAAAAAGAAGCATAGATTTGGGATATTCTAAAGATCAAATATTACATTTCAATACAAATGCGACTCAATTTAATCCTTCTCATATTGAATTGTTGAAACACTTCAAAAAAGTTTTGATCAGTCTTTCTATTGACGGAATTGGTAAGCGGTTTGAATACCAACGCCATCCTGCCAAGTGGAGTTTAGTTGAGAACAATATTAGAAAATTTTTATCGTTACAAAATAACAATAATAATATTCATGTGAGTGCGTGCTTAACAGTTAGTACTTTGAATGTATATTATTTAGAAGAAACACTAAAGCACTTTGCGCATATTGGACTGGGGTATTCTATCAATATTCTGCATAGACCACCACATTATAACATAAAAAATATTCCAAAAGAAATTAAGCAAGAAATAACAGAATATTATGCGTTACTTCTTGAAGGAATGACCGATCTATACATGAGAGAAAAAATTCAACACGTTTTAGATTTTATGAATACAAATGACTCAGACGGTAGTTCTTGGAATGAATTTTTTGTTAATACTAAATTGAAAGATTCTTATCGCAAAGAAAACTTTAAAGAAACATTTCCAGAATTTTGTAAACTAATAGACGAGTGTTCTCATGAATTTCCATAGACAAGACATTTATGATTGAGTGGGGGATCTCCGCTGGTGCACATGATGCTGCATTAACTGTTGTTGCTGGTACAGAGATACTCTTCGCCTCTCATGCAGAGAGATACAGCGGAGTGAAGAATGATAAGCATTTGAATCTAGATCTTATCGACGCAGCATTGAAGTTTGGTAAACCAGAAAAAATCCACTGGTATGAGAAACCAAAACTACGAGCAATGCGCAGACTACTTTCGGGACAAGGACTAGTTCGTTTCAGTGTTCGGCGATATCTAGAGGATGAATTTGGTCTCCAAGTTCCTGTTGAATTTGCATCCCACCATGAATCTCATGCTGCTGCTGGTTACTACACATCTAATTTTTACACTGCAACTGCGTTAGTGATTGATGCTATCGGCGAGTTCGACACAGCATCTATTTGGACATGTGCTGGTGAGAAGATGAAGAAGAAGTGGAGTATGGATTATCCGAAATCTCTTGGATTATTTTATTCTGCTATAACAGACAGAGTTGGATTAAAACCAAACGAAGATGAGTATATCCTTATGGGTATGGCAGCGTATGGTGATCCCGACAAATATTATTGGGACATGCGCGAACTCTATGAGAAAGTAAATCTACATCGCGGATGTAAGTGGTGGTTGAAAAACGAAGATCCTGATCACTACGATCTTGCCGCATCAGCGCAGAAGATTTACGAGGAAGAATTCGACAAATTACTCGTTCGTGCAAAGATGAAAGACACTTTCCAAAATAATCTAGTATTATCAGGGGGTTGCGCACTCAATTGCTCTGCCAATCATATTGCCCGAAAATATTTCGATAATATCTGGATTATGCCGAATCCAGGAGATGCAGGTAGTTCCCTCGGTGCTATTGCTGCAAACAACCGCCGAAAACTAAACTGGCAGGGTCCATATCTTGGCGAGAATATTGATACCGAATATCCTGTAGAAAATCTATTGACTTCTTTGCGTAAAGAGGGTATAGTTGGAGTTGCTAGTGGAAGAGCAGAGTTTGGTCCGAGAGCATTTGGTAACCGAAGTCTTCTCGCCGATCCAACTAGAACAGACATTAAGGACAGAGTAAATGCAATCAAACGCAGACAAAAGTTTAGACCATTCGCACCAGTCATCCTTGAGCAACATGCAGCAGAGTATTTTGACATGCCAGTTGAAGTATCCCCTTACATGCAGTTTACTGCAAGATGTAAATTTCCTACAAAGTTCCCTGCTATCGTTCACGTTGATGGCACATCTCGCGTCCAAACTGTAAACAAGCAACAGCATCCAGGATTATTTGAATTGCTGACAAGATGGTATGAAGAAACAGGTTGTCCGATGTTACTTAATACTAGTCTGAACATTAAAGGGTTTCCGATGGTAAATGATGAAAAGGATGCTGCCATGTTCCAAGGTATGTATAATGTGGACGTATTTTAATAAATAAACATATGGCGGATATACTGAAATTCCCTGATAAGTTTATTAACGGAAAGCGGTTATACCGAATACCGTTATATTCGGACATGGACATTGATATTGTTTTATTCTGTGTTAACGCATTCGGCGAAACAGATAATCGTGTAATTATCGACGATTTAATTAAGATGGATCCAGTTGACGTCATAAAATGTATTGACTTTTCGCTTGAATCAGAGTATATTTCTAATACTACGAAAGCGCATATCGAATGCATTCGTAAATCGATTGAGGAAATCCCCTTTAAACTTGAGAACTAATATATTATGAATATTTTTTACCTTGACCGCGACGTCAAAACTTGTGCTACATATCACAATGATAAGCACGTTGTTAAAATGATTTTAGAGTATGCCCAATTACTGTCAACAGCACATCGTATGCTTGATGGTGATGAATATATTGATGCCTCTTCGGGGCGACGAATTAAGCGTTGGCGTCTCGAAAATGAGAGTATGGAAAATATACTTTACAAGGCATCACATATTAATCATCCCAGTGCTATTTGGGTTCGGCAGTCTAATAATAATTACAATTGGTTGATGTGTTTGTTACAAGATCTGTTACAGGAATATACTTACCGATATGGTAAGATTCATGCGACTGATCGTCTAGTATACTGGTTGCGAAAACCACCTGCTAATATTCCTGTTGGTTATCTAACGCAACCAACACCTGCGATGCCAGATGAATACAAGGTGCAAGGTGATTCCTTACAGTCATATCGCAACTATTATATCGGCGCAAAAAAAACTATGGCAAAGTGGAAAAAACGTCCTGTTCCAGAGTGGTGGAGCGATACAGTTTAATAAATACTTACATGAGAACAAAAACACCAATACCAATTTCAGATACCGAACTCCTTCGGTAACAAATGGCGACTTCACCTGCTGGTGGCGTCGCCTTTTTTGTATTCACTCTAGTAAGATTAAGGACTGTTCATGACGAGAAGAAAAAACAATCTCCAAGTTGTAACGAATTCTGAACCAAAGGTAACAATTGAAAAGAGTAAACTGTGTAAAGTTAAATATGAGGATCTACGAAATATCCAACCAAAGACACAGAATCAACGACTCTTCTTCGATCTTTACAATCAACAGTCCACTGCAATGCTACTACACGGTGTAGCAGGAACAGGTAAAACATTTATTTCCATGTATAAGGCACTTGAAGAAGTTCTGGACCCAACAACAGATTATGAACGTGTTGTTGTTGTGCGTTCAGCAGTACCATCAAGAGATATCGGACACCTTCCAGGTGACGAGAAGGAAAAAACAGAGGTCTATACTTTACCATATGTTGAGATATGTGATGA
>Ga0181358_1000611_pt1 | contig 15859 bp, 29 predicted proteins | sample Fa13VDMM110SD_FD_130096 | JGI IMG/M metagenome (GOLD analysis project Ga0181358, IMG submission 130096) | Freshwater viral communities from Lake Michigan, USA - Fa13.VD.MM110.S.D | ecosystem: Environmental > Aquatic > Freshwater > Lake | place: USA: Michigan | collected 2013-09-24 | reverse complement strand
TCCCTAGGATAGTGGCGATACGAACTTTTTGTTCTAGTGTCTCAAGGTTATCGGTAGCACGTACAACAACTTCCGTCAGGTTGCAGAACTGGTAAGGACGCAGAATAATCTCGGAGCATGGGTTCGTACCAAACTCATAGTCAGTCTTACGGCGACCATTCTTAGCTGCCTGTTTCTTAGATGCCTGACGATTGAAGATACCACGTTCACCAGAACCACTCTCTACCAAAGCTGCCCACTCACGAAGGAAAGACACAGCGTCAGGTTTCTCAGTGTAGCTTACAGAGTTATTAGCCAAGGCTCGTTGTGGATTGTTCTCCCACCATGCCCCAGACTTAGCATGACGCATACGATCATCAGACAAGTTAGACAGAGAGATCATAGCAGAACGACGAACACCACCAACTACAACAACTTCACCAATCTTACACATAATGTCGTGACATTCAATACTAGACAGCTTACGACCTTTAGCAGCAACAAAGGTTTTAACAACAAAGTTAAACAGGTCAATCAGAGGTGCAGGCCCAGAAGCACGACCACCAAATGTCTTCAACTTAGCCCCAGCAGGACGGACTTTTGACACATCCCAAGTTGGGATATAACCCTCATAGAGATACGAGACTACCTTACGCAAGGCATCTGCCCAACCCTCTTTACTATCTTCTACCATAATACGTACAGCAGAGACAGGGTTTAGTTGCTCTGGGATTTCTGGTAGCTTACTGATGAACTGACGCTCTACAGAGAAGCCTACACCAGTGCCACACAACAGAATGAACATAGCCTCATCAAAGGATCGTGGATCGTCTACAGGCATATAGGAACAGTTGTATCCTGCTGTGTTGTCACGCTCTAGTGCAGTCCCAGCAGACATTACAGCCCGCATAGATGGCATCACTTCTAGGCCAAGGATAACCCGTTCAATGTCTTGACTAATGATCATATCATCCAAAACACCTTCACCCAGATTAAGTTTAAGTTTGGGAATAACAACATTGTCCATGTAACGACTTACAGTCTCTCCCCAGTTCTCACGGCGACCTTCTTCCTCTAACCAACGGGCATAACGTGATGTTGCAATAAATGACTGATAGTCTGTTGGCAGGTAGTTACTTTTCATTGTTACTCTTTCCTCGTTTTTCTTTATCATATTCTAGCCAGATCAGTCTGTCGATGTCGCAACGACTAATGCCAATGTCTCGCAGTGTCTTATCGTCCATAGCATTTAGTTCTTTAATAATCCTACGATGTTCCCGCCAAGTATTTACATAACGTAACCAACGGATAACCCAGCTTTTGGTAAGAAGTTGTTTCATTTATGTTGCTCCGTTACCAATTAGATCACTCAAATCCACTTTTGGGTAAGCCTTATTCTTGATAATCTTTCCATCTTCACGGCGAAGGATAGAACCATCAGGTTGAACACAACGACCAAGGTTGTTAGCATGTACTCTACGGATAGCTTCATCAAGATCGTAACCACAAGCATTGGCATAACCATACACTACATAAACCAAGTCAGCCAGTTCCTTAAGATCGTCTTCTACACAAGTACCTTCAGCAAGCCACTCATCAAATTCCTCAATAACCAACTGCGTGTAAAGGGCAGTATCAATCTTCTGATTTAGAACTTTACTAAACTCTTTAACCATTCCCATAACTGTCATAGCACTTTTCCCATCTGGTGTAATATTAAAGTATTCCCACATAATGCCATTGGTATCTATACCTCTGATGTCGTGGTCAGTAATCATACGCTTCTCCTGTTGTGTGCAGCATATAAACATTTGATACCCACACTATACTGATCTGCCATAAAAATATGTCTGGTGTGTCTTATTAGCATCAAACAAGTACCAAGACACATCTTCTTTACCCACACCCTTGCTGCCTTCAACCCACTTAACTCTGCCCACGGAAATTACCTTAGCACAGTAAGTCATAAGAACAGCAGACTGCTTAGTCTCTTTCCAGTTAGAATCAAACAACAACCAAGTCGGGCATATATCTAGCCAATGCTCAATGAAAGGGTGTAAGAAGTCTCTGCTCCAAGGTGGGTTAGTGATACACATATCTACAGTGCCATAGCCACCAAAGTCAAGGGTTAAGGCATCATTCTTAAACATACCCTCTGCCAAAGGTTCAATATCAGAGGCAAAGATACAATTACCATGACCCTCAGTCAGTTCTGTAATGTTGTTGATTAGGCGACCATCCCCCGCACAAGGCTCCACGTAATCGAATGAATACGGAAGGTGGTCGATCAAGGGTATCACAGGTTCGATAGGGGTAGTGTAAAGGTCTCTTGGTCTCCTCTCAAAATTGGAATATTTGCCCAACTCTAACTCCCATACTCTTTCCTCAAAGCTGCCATAGACACCCACTCAAGATTGTAGTCACCATTCTCTACTTCACGCTTGATAACAAAACCTTTTCGCCACTCTAGATTAGCTTGTCCAGCCCAGCTTTCTTCTGCACCTTTAAAGCAACCAGCAACAAGACCATGAATTGGGTTAGGTCTAGCGTCCCCTTTATAATGGTAGTCAAACTTATGAGTGTGACCTACAGTTACACTACAGGCCATCTTCTCTACCAGAGAACCCCCATGATTTTTAGTTGCCATAGCACTACCATAATTACCACTAGCGACATAATGACCATAGAGAATACTATCGTATCTAACAAGTGCTGGCGCGGAGTTCTCGTATTCGTGATATTCGTCAAACCAGTGGTCTGTTTGAAGATGCCCAAAGGAAATCCCGTATTTTGATCCCTCAAGTCTTGGGTCATGTGCTAGAGCCTTTTTAATTCTATGTTCATGGTTACCCTCAAAACCAATATAGAAAGGTTGCTTCTTCTTACTGAACCGAAACTTATGACGCATACGATCCATAGCATCATTATAGTGGTTGATGTCTTTCTCGTAGGATTGACTTACCAATGCTGTAGGACGAGTAGTGTCATAAGTATTAAGAGAACGCATATCAGCGCCATCACCTAAATCAACAACATAATCAGGCTTAAGGTCGTATAGGAAATCTCCAAGCCAAGAGTAACGATCATTAGGCACTGATGGGTCAGAGTGTCCACAACTTAGGACTACGACTGTTTTCTTTGTCAATTACGTTACCTCCAAAGGGCCAATGAATGTCTTAAAGTGTTTGACTACTTCGAGGGCATCTTCTTCTGTATCATACCAAAAGTTTAATGTATCCATGCCCCCATGTTCTTCTACCATAACTACAAGCATAGCATCTAGACCAATAGGAATACCCTCTAAATGCAAGTCATCCTCGTCAAACTCGTCCCGCAGGTATGGCCCCTCTAGCACTTCCCAGATTAGAATCTTACTCTTACTCATAGAGCTTTCCAAAGGCGCGGCCATATCCTTCCTCAATATCGTCAAAAGACTCTTGCCTAAACTGCTCAATAGTTGCCCAAATACGTTCCGCACACTCATGTTCATCAATCTCCTGTGGGCTATAAGGCTTTCCCTTTAGGGCCAATCTGTTGTTAATGCGACTAAGTAGTTTCATCTAACCACTCCTGCGGAATAAGTTTATCAGCCCATTTAAAGCCATTTTTGTCACACCAGTTAGCGTAAGACGTAGGTGACTTCTTCTGTAGTTTAGCATTAGAGTTGGAGAAGACAAACCTAATATCAAGTTCTGGGTGTTGTTCTTTAACTAACAAATGCTTCTTACGATCATCTGGAAGAAAGCGACCCTTAGTCTCAACTATGATACCATTACTCAGTATCTTGAAGTCTGGGGTATATTTTCGCACCTCATTAACTGAGTAAGCAATCTTAAACTTTTCGTACTCATAAGCTACCCCCAAGTCTTGTAGTTGCTTGGATACCTTTTCTTCTAGACCAGATCGGTAGCCATGCTTTATGCCATTGTTACGGGTTGACACCACAACTCTCCTCTGTGTCCAGCAGGTTCATAAAGCCCCCAACTTCCCACCCATGCTTTTGATACAAATGTATTTGGTTAGTTGAGCAAACACTAGCCAGCCCTCTAGCCCTGTGGAAAATTGAAATAACCCCCAAACTTGGAGTAAATAACTCTACTTTATCGTTATAGGTGGACACCAAATCTCTCCCTCATACCTACGTAACCAAAGCAATCTAGCGTTCTCTAGGACATGCTCTACATCACCTTCATAGGCTTTGACAACAGCATCCCACAGTTCATTTTCAGTCTCACATCCTTGCAGTATCTTACTGGCTTTAGCTGGCCCAACACCATAAATACCACCAATGTTATCAGCCCTATCACCCGTCAGTATTTGAGTGTAGAAGAACTTCATACCTTCCTCTGGATTAACCTTAGACCACTCGTTACGGCCAAAGTTAAAGTGCCAGCAGGGTAACTGAAGCATATCCTTGTCAATAGAGGCGACAACACAGTTATAATCAAGGCTTGCAGCAGCTTTAGAGATTAGATCATCAGCTTCTTCACCTTGGCTTACAATAGCGTTGTAGCTATCAACTAGATGGCCCCTACAGAGGCTTAGGTGGGTAGGCTTGGCAACTTCTTTTCGGTTGCCTTTATACTCTAGGGTCTTAGCAATCTCGTACCTAAAGTTACCTTTACCTGTCAAGAAGGTAGTGTAGTCGCCAGAGGATGCGAATGGTACGTCAATAGTTGCTTCAACGATGAAGTCCATAAGATCGTCAACTTTAGCTACAGCATCCTCTGCTGATTGGTCTTGAGTAGCAAAGGCTGCTCTATAAGCTACAATATCACCATCTATTAGAACTTTACCTTTGCTACTCTCTGTCATTAGAAGCCACCCCAGACTACATCGCCATTACCTTTATCAAGACCTACATCTTGAACATAGGTGAAACCCAATGCTTGAACTCCATTAGTCAAGAACTGAGATACATCAGTCAAGTCTTCGATGTTATCCCAACTGTAAACCAGTTCCCCATCAAAACCATCTGGGTCTTTATTAAACTTAGCGTGAATAGAAACTTTCATTTTGCTTTAACCTTTGCCAGAATTACCAAAAGAAGAAAGAAAGTAGCAGCCCAAGTACCCAATGTGTAAGGGATGGCTAAGGCTGGGAACAAAGTGTTTAGCGCAAGTAAGGTAAGAATTGGCCCTACGATAAATCCAACAATCGCAACAATAACAATAGCAACCATTGTTGCAATATCTTCGTCATCTTTTTTCATACTAAAACCCCAATCTAGCATTAAGCCACCTTAAACATTTCATCAGCAGAATTATCGTAGTCGCCATTAGTTTCATAAGGCACATGGCTTGTGACACCAATGTTCTTCAAACGTAGGCCAGAACCTTCTGCGTACATTTCAAACTGTACCATAGCTCGTGTACCATTACCTAGAGGGCCATCTTCTTGCAAAGACCACCACTTCTTGTTCTCAGCACCATTAGTCAAATCAACAACACCAACAGGGCCACCAAAGTTTACAGTCACATCCCCACGCTTCTTGTTCTCGAAGGTCTTGATGTTATCTTTGACTTCACGCTTCAGTTTGATGAACTTACCGATACCAAAGTCTGCATTACCATCAAGAATACGTTGCGAGTTCATAGGGCTTGGGTTCATACCATCAGAGAGTAGTTGTTCAATCTGGTCTTGAGAAGTGAAGTAAGCATTGACGATGTATTGACCGCCTTTAGCATAGATCGACTTCTGGGTCTTGTTGCCATTCTCGTCACCCATGTCGGCGTTCTCTGGGAAGACTTTGGCGTACTCAAGAACCATATCCATAGTGTATTTAGCCATTCGGGTATTCCTTCGTTCATAAGGTTGTATATAACTATACGTTCATTTTCAGACTTCTTAGACGCTCCCCAAGAGGTATTTCTCATGGAAAACGCATTATCTTGTTAGGTGTTGCACAAAAGACTCACAATCTAGTGTATCTCCCCGTAAGTCTTCCCAAACTGTGCGTCACATCCAAGGGGGACATTCAGCTTTACCTTCTCGTTCAGTTTAGCAGCAGCCCCGTGCATGATAGCAGCCACTTCATCTTGCTTACCATTCTCTACCAAAGCAATGATCTCGTCATGGAACTGCCCAATAGTCTTGATACCATTCTTACGACACAGAGCAACCCAAGTGTCAAAACAGAATACACCTGTTCCTTGGTTTAGAGTAGAGAAACGATCCTTGTCACTACGTAGTGCATACCAGAAGTTTGATACAGGGTTATACAACCACATAGACCCAAACAGTTCACGCACACGCAGGGACTTCGCTACAGCCTCTACAGACCAGTTTCTAGACCAGAAAGCATCTAGGAGTACCTTCGCCTCTTTAACTGTCATACCTGTCCCACGGGCCAGCTTAGAGGCTCCTATGCCGTATGTTGCGCTATAGTTGACAACCTTGTAGTTCTTACGCAGTGCCTTTAGTGAGCGTTCCCCAGAGTTATGCTTGTCAATGTCATCTTGAGTGATAACACCAGCAAACTTAGCTAAGTCGAGGTGGGGGTCCCAACCCTCTCGTGACATTTCCTCTACGTAGTCAGGGTCTAGAGGTTTCATGTAGTGACGCTTGGTAGTATCCTCTAAGCTAGTCATGTCAGCACCAGCAAGCACATAACCCTCTGGACAAGTAAGGACACCTCGTATGACATCTCCATAAGGTTTATCCACACTAGGTAGGTTTACTAGAGGCTTAGAGTGCTTGAAGCGTAAAGTATTTGTAAGCCCCGCAATCTCTGCCTTTAGGTAGCCATCTGGTGACACACACTCTAGGAAAGACTTTAGGATACCAGCCCTATGAGTAAGCACTGTGAGGCCATCTAGCAGGTCTACAGCAGGGTCTAGGTCACCCAACTCCTTAACACTCTCACAAAGCTCCCCATTGTCTCTTACCTGTTCGATCTGACGTTCTTCACCTGTAGTCTTGTCACGAACAAACTTGAATGTACGAGGAACCCAACCAAGACTATGCAGCCAATCCTTAACCTGATCAGACGAGTTAGGGTTACCTTGTTCTTCCCCCGTCTTAACAACAAAAGATTGTGTAGTAATAGGTTGCTTATACTCTTTACACAATTCTACCCACTTTTCCCCGTGAGAGGATAGTTCCCCGTCTTTCTTACGCATAACCTTTGGCTGTGTTGCCACACGAGTAAGGATGTGCTTAGGCATAGCCTCTGCTAGTTGGACTACCTTTTCTTCTTTCAGCAACATAATCTCATCGTAGGCTTCTTGTGTCTTAACTACGTCTAATTTCCACCGCAGGGACTCTTGCTCTTTAGCGCAATCCATTTTGAAGGTGAGGTAGTCAATCAGACGATCTTTGTCTTTTTCCTCTGGATACAGACGACTTAGTTTAGCGTTAAGATCACGCCACAGACGAGAGTTAATTTTGACATCTTCACAGCATCGGTGAGCATAGTCCTCTGGCGTTAGGCTATTCCAATCAGTCACCACAGGCTTAGGAACACCATACTCAATGCCATAGCCCTCTAGCCCATGCTTGATACGATCATGGTTAAGATACCAAGACAAGGCTAGTGTATCTATCAGACGGGCTTTGACCTTAATCCCCAACACTTTTTCCACTGCTGGGATGTCAAAACGAATTATGTTGTGGCCAATCAGAGTATCAGAGGTCTCAAAGAAGGTACGCATGTGGTCATAATCGTACATGTAATGAACCTGACCATCAGTTCCCATGTAAGACAAGACGTGTATCTTATCTAGTACATCTAGCAGGCCGTTGGTTTCAATGTCAAATACTGTCATACATTATACTTCCCTCAATGTAAAAGTCTCTGTATTAAATCGTAGCATACCAGCATTACCTTCCTCAGAACAAGGGCGATTCTTTTCAATCGTAATGTAGGTTGTATTACGTTCTTCCAAACTATCCGAGTTTTTCTCCCGCTTTAGGTCTAAAATAACAGAAGCCCTTTGGCCAATCATACGGCAGTATTTTGTCTGTCCGTCTTCATTGGTATGGGCAATAGTAACGATACCTACATTCAGTTCAGCAGCAAGTTTAGATAGACGAACTGACAGATCAGCAAGCATCTGTTCCTTACTTTCCTCTGATAGCCCAGCAACAACATCTTGGATAGGCTCAAAGAACACAAACTTACAACCAGCAGCTTGACTAAAGAACCTGATCTGGTCGATTAGATCGTCAGCACCTTGACCATCGCTTAGATAGAACTGGTAGAACAATTCATCTTTAGTCAGCACCTTAATGGCTTCTACCACTAAATCTTCTGCCTGCTTTTCTTCAATCAAATCCCTACGTGTCAAGTTGTCTTGTAACTCATAGGATACTAGGCCAAGCAAGGTACGTAGTTTAGTTTCTTCCAAGTGCCACGCTGCGATAGGGATGCCACGCTTAAGCATATTATATTCAAGAAAACGCATAACTTCCGTTTTACCAATACCTGTAGGCGCTTTGATAACTGTAAAGTGTCCTTGCATCAAACCCATGATCTTATCGTCTAGTGCTTGGATACCAGTTGGTACGTATTGATGTTCAGGGGTATCATGGTATAGAGACAAGAACTGGTCGGTAGTATTCAACACATTTTCAGGTGTGTATTTCTTACAGTTCCACCAAGCACTTTTAAATTCTGCTGATGCACCATTCTGTAGAAACTCGTTAGCGTCTTTGAACTTACTGTGATCTACCCGATAGACTTTATTGGGAAACATCTTGGCAATCTTGTCTGCAACACTATTACCAGCTTCATCGTTATCTACAGACAACACAATCTGATCGAAGCTGTTCAACCAATCATGGCAGTTGTCCCAGAGCTTCTTAGAGGGGTTAGCAGAGGGCAGAGACACTACAGGGTTAATGTAGCTACTCTTGAGCATCTGTGCCACTGATAGGGCGTCTAGCTCCCCCTCTGTGATGGTAACCTTCTTAGAGCAACCAGCAGTGAACATATTCATACCGAATAGCTCATCACCTTTGAAACCATCCTTAGCAAAGAACTTCTTTTCTGACAGGGTACGAACCTTTTTCCCACCAGAGGGGTAGACATATTCTTGCTGATCCCCGTATGTCAACACCCCAAATTCTTCCATAGTCTTTTGAGTAATGCCACGTAGGGGGACATACTTACCCTCAACTAAGTTCTTTGGGACGTAACTGGTATTGTTGGCAACATAATCAAGTACTTTATTACTACTATCCAAATCTGAATACCTTCCTTTTTTGTTGCACTTAAAACAATTATATACGTTCTTATCCTTATCGTAATTAAAGGCGTCAGAAGACTCACAATACGGACAAGGTTGATGAGGTACATTTACCAAATGTTTTTCTCCTATAGTATATACTTAAGTCTTAACTTAAGTTTCTTTTACTAGTTCTGTTATCAAAACTTAAGACTAAAACTTAAGTACTGTACTTGCTTATACGTTCATTTTCTGACTTCTTAGACATCACGAATTGTTACATAAGTGCTTTACGTAGCTTAGCTAATGCAGAGGTTTCATGCCTAGATACCCACCTCTGGTTAGTTCCCATAACCTCAGCCACCATATCTTGTGTCAGGTCTTCCACGTAGCGCATCTTGACAATAAGCATTTCTGTTGTGTCTAGTGTCTTTTCTGCAACAGATAGTACATGGGTATGGTATTGTTGATCCTCGAAGGCGGTAGCATGGTCTTTGGTAAAGGCTGTGTCTTCGCCTAGACCTTCTGTTACATCAGCCATAGCGGCCATTAGAGAGACGAAAGTGCCTTTGGCTACCCCAGTCAAGCTACCTACGTCAGAGCCACTAGAAACGGCCTTAGAGGCTCTCCTAGAGGCCCATGTGCTAGGGGTGTTCACTGTCTTGACTTTGATGTTGATGTAGTCGTTCATCGCACGTCTTACAGAACTTGTGTAGGTGTCCTTATCTTCACAACCTTCTGCCTTAAGTTCGTAGCAACACAATACCCCAACACTAACAAGGTCATCATAGTGGTTCTGGTTCCTAAACCTACCAGCTAGACTCTTGCAGAGACTTACTATTTCATGACTGTTCAATAGATGTTCCCTCGTTAATATCGTCAGGTTCTTGTGATAGATACTCCCCACGATCAGACACAGCCTTAAAACCATCTTCTAGGTCTAGGCCATACGCTGCGCAAGTTACAATAAAACGTAGACCAACAGATGAAATTAACTTAGTGGCAGCAGCATCAACCTCAAAGGTCATAAGAGAACTGCCACCCTCTGCCAGAGTTTCTTCTACAAACTTAATGTGACCTATTTTATTATCGTCAGTCATCTTTATTCTCCTGTTAATGCTGCCCAAGATACGGGAAATAGCTCCTGCATATGTTCACTAACCTGATCTGCTACCAGCCGTGTTTCATACTGGGTGTCTTCCTTGCAGCGTAGCTTACACATATCAGCAAAAGCATCTAAAGAGCCAGACCAATACCATTCAGTCATAGTCGATTGAGGTAGAACCATACGTGCCATCTCAGGGGCGCACCCATCATAAACCATCTGGCTATATAAGTCCTTCAGTTCCCAAATAGCATCATCTAGTTTTTTGTAATCAGGTTGCCATTTCCCATCAGACCCTTGCTTCTTGTCCTTAGACTTACCACGCCATACGTCAGGTACATAGAACTCAGGTTCATCATCAACATAGCGCCGACTGACCTCGCTCCAGCGCATGAACTTGTGTTTAACCAGTTGACGAGCAACAAAGATAGGTGCTTTGATATGGAACGATGCAAAAGAATGACCAAAGGGTGCGAAGTGTTTGTGTTCGGCTAAGTATCTGATTAGCTTTGCGTCTTTGTGGGACAAGTAGTGTGTTCCATCATCCCCATATTCCCACTTAGACTTCTTCCCAAAGGATACCCGTGCTTTATTAACGACACTAAGGTCTGACCCCATATGTTCATCGTAGGTAACTTTAATCATTACCATTCCTTTCTCACTTTCCAGTAAATCCAACATTCCATGCAGTGACCTTCCCCAAGTAATAAGTCAATAGCTTTTACTATGTGGGGAAGACCCCTACGTTTCCAATCGTAGTTCCTAGCACTGAACGTCTGGTTATTGCTACCACCAAGGATAACATTAAGTAAGACACTCAGTGCGATAAAAATTCTATGTAGATAGTGAAGCATTGTCTGTAACCAATGTTTTCATGTTTACTCCTTATAAAACAGATGATTACCATAACCACCTATAAGTGTCATATGTTCAGCCCAGTAGGGTTTAGTGTCTCGTGTGTGAAAGTTTGTAGCTGTAGTACACAAGATACAACCATGTTCGAGGATTTCATAGGCAAGGGTTAAAGATTGAAGGAAAGCCTCTGGTTCTTTAATAGCTAGGTCTTTATCGTTTGTCCAGCTAAACTCCCCATCCTCGAACACTGTTGCACAAACATCAGCCTCTGCCCCTGCAATGTTCATTGTAACTTCCGCAACCAGTATCTGACCATCGATAGGTTCACCTCGTGCTTCAAAATACATATTACTTGCAAGGCACAGTGCCGCTAAGATCATCCCTTCACTCCCATAGGCCCATATCCTCTGCCATAATCCCATAGTAGTAGTCAGTCTGCACCTCAAGTGATGCCCGTAGGTATGGGAAATGGTGAACCCAGACTGCCATAATTACCAGCACATATGTAAACGCTTGTAGAAATTTCATCACAGTGTTTCCTTTGTTACAGTGACTTCACCATTGCAAATATCCATACGCATTATGGTAGTTTTATCTAACGCCAAAGTTTCGGCAGCACCTTTACTAAGCCAAAAATGACCAATCCTACCTCCCTCATAGAGATTAAACCAGTAGGATGTAACCTTTTGTGCAGGCTTACCACGATACACCACACAATCAAACCATGTAAGTTCCCCTTCAAGCTCAGTCCAAGTGGGTGTGCTTGCAGTTGCTTCAATCCCATGAGGCCACTCTTGTAGTGTAGCTTGTTCCTCTGGGGTAAGCAACCCAAAAGGAATGCGATTTGTTGTTGGATCAAATGTCATGTCTCTCTCCTTATCAAACAATACTTAGGACTTTATCAAGCATGAAACTTTTCCACTGCTTGCTAGATAGTTCATAGACTGGGACTTGGCCACGGGATTTCATAGCTTCCCCTTGAGCAACACCACGTTCAGAACCAACAATCTTGCTAGAGGGTTTGAATAGGCCATTGACTGTGCGGATAGTGCCATCTGCCTTGATGAACTTTACTGTGGCAATCTTAGTGCCTTTCTTTTCGATAAGCTCTTGAACTGTCTGGATAGTAAGCATCTGATTCTCCTTGGTGGGGGTTAATTCGTTTAGTTCTTACTATTATCTATACTCGTTCTCGAACCGATTGTAAATGCTATTTTCGTATAGATTGATAATTTCTTCGTACAGGTGGATACTGACTGACCTGTTACGCACAGGGTTATAGATGTCAAAAATGTCTACGTCAAACCACGGCGGCTCATCTGATCCCCAACTGGCACTGCCACCAGAGCTAACCTTAGCGTAAACATCAACATCAAATTCACAGTTACGTACTTGTACAGTCATTGAAATGCACTCCATGTTATGCGTCCTTATGCCAGAGCTTTAGAGCTTACGAGGTTGTTAATAATGAAACCATTAATACTTTCCCCAAACACTTTAGATACCCAATTACACACAGTAGTGTATTCTGCATTTCCCCTTGTACCCTCTGCCCATACCCACTTACAAATGATACCCTCGACTTGGATAATTTCATACTTCTTGGTGTCAGAAAACTGTAGGGTAATCTCTGCGTCTACTAGGTGACTGCTATGTGTCATGCTACTTATCCTTTTATTAAAGTTTGAAAGGTGAGAGTGCAGCAAGCTCTTGGTTATAAGCTTCATCCTCAAGTGTTTTTAACAACTCATACAGGGTATCTTTAATTTGATCGAGACTTGCACTAGCATCACTCAGTTCATTAGTCAAAAGGTCGATCTGCTTTTGCTTAGTGTGAACATCATCAGTTCCCCAAGCTGACCCACGAGCAAGGTCACGTTTAGCTTCTGACGCTTGGTTAAGGGCAACACCAATATACGAAATAATTTCCTTAATTTCCATTGTAGGGTCTCCATGTTTGCTGTCTGTTGCATTCTACTTACAGAGATTCGGTCGGGATGTCAACAACAAAATTTTACCCTAATTTCCACTATAGGGGGGTGAACAATTTCCACTGTGGGGGGTGAACAATTTCCATCGTAGGGGGTGAACAATTTCCATCGTAGGGGGTGAACAATTTCCATCGTAGGGGGTCAGGCATTTTAGCTAAAATATACAAAAGTATAGTCAGCCTATACGAAAGTATAGTTTCATGATTCGTTCTGTTTTGTATGCTAAATTGCTGTCAAGCTATGCAAAAGTATAGTCGACCTATACTATACTTGACACTTGCCCAGCCTCCCCGTTTTTTGCGAACTCAGCCGATTCGGCCTGCCCCTAGGTAATGCTGCTATTTGAATTAGTTATAGCAGGGCCTGCGGTGATTCGCAAGCCCTATTTTTGTTTTTCTAGTAATAGTAGGTGTTTTGTTCCCCCGTTGCTGTTTCCAACCCGTCAACCCTGTCAGCCAAAGCCCGCAACCTATCAGCTAGTGAACGCTTCTTTTTTTCGCTTAGGTTGCCCCAATTGTCTAGAATATCGTTGATTGCATCCGCTGCTGTTCTTGCTTTGATTAATAGATCTACAGAGTCATTTTTTTCGATCTGTAGGATTCGGGTGGTCTGGGTTTTGGTTATTACTTGCATCTTTTCGTCCCCTTGTTTGCGTTTCGATGACTAGTATATAACCGTAATTCGCAGAGATTGCAATATATACTGAAGGATATAACCTAAAGTATAATGATTCGTTTTGCTATTATTTAGACTCCCCAGCCCCCCAGAATATCACAAAAAATTTTTATGGGCAATATATCCTGAAGTATAGGTTGATTCTATCCTTTGGCTACTAAACCTATCCTATAAGATATAATAATTTTGCATGGCTGATAGGTCAAAAACGCCTTGGCCCGTAGACCCCCAAAATAGGCCCGTAGAGCGCGTCTAACCCTTTGGGCTACCCTAGGCCATAAAATTGTCTAGGCGCGTTTTGTGGTATTTAGTATAGGTTTGCACGATTGTTTATTGACAGAAGTTTTGGTTTATGCAATTCGCGCGCGCGCCTGATTCTATTCAATAATAAGTTTTGTGCTGGCAACAAAAAATAAGGGCTTGCATATCTTGGCACAGGCTTTATAAACGAATCAAGGAAACGCAAACAGCCAAGGAATCAACGCTATGACACTAGACAAGTTTATGTCCCATAATCCGACTCTGCTAATGACAATTTGCGATTTTAACCTATGGGAGCACCCCTTGCGCGGAGATGAAGCGCCAATTTATATGACGACACTGGAAGGGCGTTTGATCAATACGGGGTTTTATGACCTAGGCGATTTTGACCTAGATTTGTGCATCGAATTGTCCGCCTAATCAACCAACCAATAAGGATAAAAAATGTCACTTTTTGAAATACTAAATCAAGCTGTCCTAAATGCGCCAAACTTTACGCGCGCCCAAATTGCTGCAAATAATTATGCAAGACTAACTGGCAAGCGCGCGCCCGATAACCTAAGCGAATCTTGGGCTGACAAGTAAACGCAACAACCAACCAAACAATAAGGAATCAACGTCATGCTAGATATTACAGTATTTCTTTACTTTTCTGTTTTAGTTATCGCGCCTTTGTCTTTTGCAATTTTGGGCTTGTTGATTAATTTTGATCAACCCCGCGCCTATCGCAAGCCCCGCGCAAGAAAATTTAAGCGCGTTTAATCAATCAACAAGTAAGGGATCAAAATATGACAATCGCAATTTATGGGCTGGCAATCGAAAAGCCCCATGCAATCACGCCCTTGGCGCTCGCCCCCATGACATTGGCGCAAGCTGAACATGCCCGCGATAGACTGGCATCATGGGGCAAAACTGTTCATGTTATCAATCTGCAAGCGCAATAAAACTAATCAACGCCAACACAAATAGGAGTGTTAAAAATGGCTAAGAATCTAACGCATATCATATATGAAGGGCCAAGCTTGATTGATGGTCAGCCTATCGTTGTTCTGTTTCAATCGGGCAGTAAGAATCGCAAAACTGGCAATATGGCGCAAACTTACATCCTTCACTCTGAGATAGACCCTGTCACGGCATCACGCACTGGCAAGGATTCGGCAATTTGTGGCGATTGCATACACAGAGGGCAAGCCCATGACGGGCACAAAGGGCAAGCTTTAAATCGTTCTTGCTATGTCACTTTGGCGCATGGCCCATTGGGCAAGTATAAAGCATATAAGAAGGGCAAATACCCAAGCGAATCTGGCAATGCAAACTTAGCAGCACTTGGCGCGGGCCAGATCATTCGCTTAGGCACTTATGGAGATCCTGCCGCCGTACCTAGCTGGATTTGGTCAAGCTTACTGTTAGACGCTGCGGGCCATACCGCTTACACGCATGGCGCAATCAATCCCATGCCGCAACAGATCATGACAAGCGCCGATACTTTGGGGCAAGCGCAAGGGGCATGGGCAAGGGGCGAGCGCACTTTTAGGGTTATTGCTGATTTGGCGCATATCACTAAACAAGAAGTATTATGCCCTGCCAGCGAAGAAGCAGGAAAGCGCAGCACGTGCGAATCTTGCAAGCTTTGTGCGGGTGCTGGCGTTAAGGCGAAAAGTGTTGCCATTGTGGCGCATGGGACAAGCAAGCGCGCTGCGCTATCTAATATCAACAAACTAGAAGGAGTTTAAGATATGACTTACAAAGAAATATGCGATATATACGATTATAACCCTAATATGACATTAGTAGAGCTATCGCGCGTGACAGGTTTTCCTGTTCCC
>Ga0181358_1000610_pt1 | contig 15866 bp, 27 predicted proteins | sample Fa13VDMM110SD_FD_130096 | JGI IMG/M metagenome (GOLD analysis project Ga0181358, IMG submission 130096) | Freshwater viral communities from Lake Michigan, USA - Fa13.VD.MM110.S.D | ecosystem: Environmental > Aquatic > Freshwater > Lake | place: USA: Michigan | collected 2013-09-24 | reverse complement strand
GTAATTTCATTATATCGAGTTGGATTATATCGAATGATATGGCGAACTTGTTCGATTGAATTCCAAAATTCGCGAACATAAGACTCTTCATTGATAGTCGGAATGTAAAGCACCTTTTCATCATTACTAAAGAAATTTTGCGCGTCAATCGCCCGCTTCATATCTTCGTATGAAATCTTATTTACTGGAAAGATAACAAGATACATCACCGGCCGATCTGCTGGCGCTGGGCCGTGATAAATTGTATTATCACATGCTTTTACAACTGTGCTGTCATCAAGAATTTTCATATCAGTTTCCTTTTTTACGTACTTACGCTTTGGTTTAACTTCTTCAGTCATAATTAATTTCCTTACCATTCAGGTCCGGTTGTTGTTTCAGTGCGCTCATATATGTATGAGAAGTCACATCCATAAGCAGGACATACCATAATTTTCTGCGGCATTTTGTTGACGTCTTTCTCACCAAGTTCACCACAGATAAAATATGTATCAGGGAACTTGTCGGGATACGTAGACCTTACGATACGCATCGCAGCATCGTAAGCATCTTTGTACTTTTGTGTCATCGAGTTCTCGTTGCGAACGATCTCTTTCCAATCCTCGATTTCAGCTTTGAGTGCTTCTAGCTCGGTCATAGCATTGGCTCCATCACTTAGTAATTCCGGACAGTCTTCTTCACCGTATTTACAGCTATCTAGATAATCGCCCATATTGCAATGAGCCATATGAACAGCTTTATCATTCATCATATCAATAACCTTCAATTATTACTATACACTATAGTGAAAAATAAGTAAAATCATTTAAGACTATCGCGGAAAATATTCCAACAAGCTTGCCAAGACCACTTCATACTCTTTGTTCGAACATGACTACGCTTTAGTCGAAGACACATCTTAATAGCATATGAAAGATCTTCATGCATAAATCCTGTGACGTTATGATCAATTACATCGATTGGTCCAGTAATTGGATACGCGGCAACTGGAGTTCCACAAGCCATTGATTCAATCATAACAATACCAAAGGTGTCTGCTTTACTTGGAAAAACAAAAACATCTGCAGATGAATAGTAATAAGCAAGTTCTTCTGGCTTTTTGGCGCCAACAAAGTTTACGTCAGGATACTTTGATTTAAGATGCGAGAGATAAGGACCAGAACCTACGACAATTTTAGTTGTGTTTGGAATGTCAATATCGCAGAAAGCTTCAAGATTTTTTTCTTTACTTACTCGACCAACATATAAGAGTGCAATTTGTTTTGAACGAATATCACGATCAAAGAAAATTGATCGATCAACTCCTCGAGTCCATGGAATCACCTTACTTCTAAATCCGTTTTCTTTTAGCTCTTTCACCATCGTGTGAGTAGTCGTAAGAACTACGCCAGTATGCTGGTGAAACCAACGAAGATATCGATAAGACCAAGATTGAGGAATTCCATAAATCTTACGAAGAAAATCCGGATATTTGGTGTGATAACTCGTGTTATATTCGTAGTCAATTTTATTGAGCCACAGCTTTGCCGCAAGACCTATCGGGCCTTCAGTAGCAATATGAACATGATCTGGCTCAAGTGCTTCGATCTTTTCTCCAATACCAATCGGAAAGGAGAGTCTTACTTCTGGATAAAATGGAGCTGGAATCGATTTGAATTGACTTGGATCAAGATAAACAAGCTCGAATCCATCTTCGACAGCATACTTTTCAATGTTCTTAAACGTCGTAACAACACCGTTGATCTGATCTCGAGTGTTGTCTGTGATAATAAGAATTCTTTTTAGTCGACCAACTGTTGCCATGTAACAATTTCCCACTTACCATTATAATGTTCAACGAGCGCAGTGCATGATTCAACCCAGTCACCATCATTCATATAAGCAATATCATTTACAATTTTGATTTCTGCATGATGGATATGCCCGCATATAACGCCGTCATATCCTTTCTTTTTGCTGTACTTCGTAATTGTATCTTCAAACTTAAAAATAAAATCGAGTGCACGTTTTACTTTATGCTTAAGATAATTTGACAGCGACCAATAGCCGAAGCCTAATCGATGGCGAATCCAATTAAATCGACTATTTACACTAAGAACAAAATCATAGGCTTTATCGCCAAGGAAGCTCAACCAAGGTGCAAGAGCAGTAATGCCGTCGAATAAATCGCCATGAATGACTAGATATCTTTTACCGTCAGCACCTTCGTGTACAAAATGGTTACAGATTTTAATATTACCAAAATTTGCAGCATAAGGAATCATTGGCCGTAAGAATTCGTCATGATTTCCAGCAACGTATACGACTCGAGTATCTTTCTTCGAGTGACTTAAAATTTTTCTCACAACATTAGTATGAGATTGCTTCCATTTAAGGCGATTCTGTTGAATCTTCCAAGCGTCAATAATGTCACCAACAAGATACAGTGTATCACACGAGTTGTGCTTAAGAAAGTTGACTAGCAGTTCAGCTTTGCAATCGTTTGATCCAAGATGGATGTCTGATATAAAGATGCTTCTATATTTCTTAGTTTTCATATCATATCCCCTCGGGATATTTATAAAGTGTGGTTTTTGTTTTCAGGATAACCACAAACCTTAAATTATTACTTATCGTCTACAAAGGATTTTAGCTTTGCAGCTTCAATTAGAATTTGTTCTGCAGTAGGGAACTGTGAAACCTCAGTAAGAAAAGTTGTGTTCTCATTGATACGAGCCCTTTCAACTGCGTTATTCCATTCATTATAGAACTTTGCGTTAGCTTGGTCTTGTGCCATCTTCAGAACTTCAAGACGGATTTCGTAGGGTGTTTTAGTCATTTTTAATTTCCTTTATATGTGTGTTGTGTGTAGTGGGCCCGTTCTGTTGCTAGGTGGAACCCATCCCCCGAAAGAATCATGCAGCTAGTGCAAGACCTTCATATGCGTTGTTATCGTTTGCATTTACGTTTTTGGCTCACTCGGCCAGCGAATCAGTCTCGGCTTTCCTATCCAACGAAAATCGATATCCTGGTCACCCCCAACATAGACACTGAACGGAATTGAACCGCTTTTCGTATCGTGTATACATATCCACCGTGGACCTAGTAGCTACTATAGGCTTCAGTGTCTATGGTGGAGGTGCGGGGAGTCGAACCCCGGTCTTTCCGCCTTTCAGTCTACGTCATCAACTAATATTTTATTTATATAAGATGTTCAATAAAGACTGGATTCACATCTGGTAGATGAAATGAACTTAAATTAAAGTGTTTGATACATTTTACTTTAGGATTATTAGATGTAATCCATCTTTCAAAGCTATATCTATAATCATGATCACTAGGATGATGCTTATCCAAATACTTAGTTGAATCAATAGGCTCTGGAAGAGTTTTTACATACTTAGAAGTGGTCCACCAAAAGTTGCCGCTTGTGATGACCATGTTAGATCTTAAAGCATGAGTATCACTAATACCAACCACATCATTATCAAATAAATGCTTGATACAATCCATCCAATCACCGATGATCACGCTATCGAGTATATCTTTCCAAGCTTTCATATAAATTGGATTTACTAAAAGATTGGCAGTGCCTTTTCCATGAAAGTATAAAATGAATGTGTCTTCAGTGTCTGATTGCGCAAATTCATATAGCTTGCTTAGTGTTTGTCCTTCATAGATATTCTTTTCACTTACATCTCTTACATCAATAACATTAACAAAAGGATAGCGATAATTGATGTAGTCTTTTACTAACTCGCTAAAGTTGCATGGCTCTTTTGTTGTACAAGTTAAAAACGGACAGTTAAGATAATGTGTCCACTCAGTAGGCAAAGTAATACACATATTCACTTTGGCAAATTTTGACAGATGCGAGTCACGTACAAGAGATAGCTGACTGTCTACCCACCAGATCCAGTTAATTAATTGCTCATTAGGAGGAATGTATAAGTGATAGAAGACTTCAATTCGCATTAAAAATTAAACCTTTCCTTATAGTCCAAATATACTATAAAAGGAAAATTAAGTAAACTACTTTTTTCGAGCAGCCATAACAATCGGTTTATCATGCCACCTGCCATAGATGCAATGGACGATTTCGTGGCCAATATATTCTGGCGCATACACGACATTAGGATCAATGATATGAACTACACATTGTTTGTAATCGTGTCCATTCAGAGTTGAAAACGCCATAACGCTTTTGCTATTTTTGATTCCATTTTCTTGAGCAGATTGCCTTAAATCGCGATAAGACGGGTGTATCACGAATTCAATCTTTGTATCTGTATTATTAAATTCTTTACCGGAAAATTGATATCCGTCAGAGCTCTTTAGACTATCAGAAAGTTGAAATCCTGATACCGCTGCGGCAACAAGAAGGGTAGCGATTAACTTCATATGATCTCCTGTACACTGTCCAGTATATAGGACTAAAAGCCAATCACTACCCTTGTTGTAACATTATGTCACACACCACTCATAAGAACAATCTTACAGATATGTTCCAAACGTTCAATGTGTTCGAAAGCACGCCACGGATCATTTTTTTATTCTCCTAAGGTTTTAAATACGTTAGCCATTCGATCTATGGCATGCTTACGAGTAAGATTATTTTTTGCAAACTCATATGACGAATTTATAATATAAGCTTCTAGGTTTGGATTTGATCTTATTAAATCCAATTTTTCTTCAAGATCGCTTAAGTCACGTTCTACTGGAACGTAATGATCATATGGAATAAGTTGTGGGAAGAACCATTCCTTAAATGGTCTGTCTTGAATAAACAATACTCGTTTTGAGAAAAGATATAGCTTTAATCTGGCTGACCAACCTCGACCTTCAACATCGATTAAATAGCGCCATTTTCTTACACCGTCTTCAAAGCTAACAAAATTATTAGAAGTAAGTCGGTCAGGATTTGATCTATTCCATACCACAGATTGTATATCAAAACTTTTATTATCTGTAAAAGATAGTAGTTTAGAACGATTTGCATTTGTGACAGCGCCTCGCCAACCTAGTAAATCAGTTTCTGATGGATGATTACCAAATTCTGAAATTTGCCTACATTTAATATCATAATCATCTAACTGAGTTTGAGGCCATGAATCAAATACAAAGTCTGGAATGACGCGAGAATAGTCATCAGTACTTGTGCAATAATTATATACAGGCATGTTTATGTCAATACCATCAGAATCAATGTCATCGGTATTAATTAGAACCCAATTAAAATCGTTAAAGCTATGTACGTAGTCAGCAGTGGCAATTAATTTAGCAGTTGATTGATTACGTGTTTCGTAATTCTGACCACCTATAAATTCCAATTTACCATCACACTTACGTACCATAAGTGAATTATGATTTACATTGGGATAATTCACTTCAAACATTGTCAACATCTTTCTTCAGTTGTTCAGAAGTCACACGCTTGTCTTCAGGTCGAGTGGATTTAATCACTTTCGCCTTATTAAATTTCCAAGCGTGTTTTGCTATAGGATTTTTTGACATGTAAAATCTCCTTAGGTATATCTTGAATATACACACAAGGAGAAATTATGTACAACAGTTTTTATAGACCGATGGCGCTTTTATACGTTTCGAGCAAAGCTTCAGCTTCCTGGCGCGCAGCTGCTTCCATACGCCGCAAGCGGACGAGCTGGCGCATCGTCTTTACGTCAAAGCCAGTCGCCTTTGCTTCAGCATAAACATCCTTGATGTCATCAGAAGTGCCACGCTTTTCTTCTTCAAGATTTTCAATACGCTCAATGAGCAATTGCAGTTGTTGTGCAGATACGTTTTCAGTAGACATAATATATACTCCTTAGTTAGTTTCACCCATTACCCAGTCCTCAGCAAGATCTTCAGCTTGCTGAACGGTTTTTCCCGTCAACTTGCAAATCTTCATTAGACCCATTTCATCATACAATTCTACATGCATCACACCATCTGAAATAAGTTTGACACATGCTTCACGATCAATGTACTCACCATCACCATAAAACTCACTGATAATTTTCATGATATACTCCTTTGCTATTGAATAATTTAGTGTCGCACTACATGGTCAGCCGCATGAGATGCAGCGAACGCGGCAGGTTTAATTACCGCATCAATACCTAGAGCACCCTTTACCCAGCCTAGCGCTTCTTTTACAGCAATGCTTGACTTGTGTTTAGGATCTGGATTGATATCAAGATGGATTGCCCATGGTCTATCGCCAATCACATCAAGAATTTCTATTGCACAAGACACGGCGTAATTAACTTCATTCAAGAGTCTTTGCTTAAGCCCACCGTAGTCTGGCTCATCATACGACTTATGAAAGAGACGGCAGCCATGCTTCGAGTCTGCGTGTAGAATAACGACAACAGAATATTTTGCCATTTGCTGACCGTTTTTGCGCCTATATCGAATACTGTCAGCGCCGATATACACAGAAGACGCTTTGCTCGAAGCAGCAATTGCTTCCTTTGCTTCGATCCAATCTTCTGATGATAACATAATATTTTCTTTTACAGTTCTATATGATACGGCATTTGATGTTGATTATATTTTTCTGATGGATGAGGATAAGAGTAAATCATATCTTTTAAAATTGCCGCAACGATCTTACGGATGTCTTCTTTATATGGTTGAATAGCGGGCCGTTCATGAACCTTAGGAAAGTTTTTTTCAAATACGTCAACAATGTTAGGCTTAATAGATTTTATAGACATGCGTATTCCTTATAATGGTGGCGGCAGCAGGAATCGAACCTGCGCAACACGAACTTATGAGATTCGGCGTGGAACCAACACCACATGCCGCCGCATTTTATTTATTCAGATAGTTTATGATAAATCCGATAAGACTCAAGACATAGATCATGATAAGCATGAGTATGAATAGAAGAAGCTATCGCAATTAATGATGCGCATATGATCATAGTGACTGTACTAAGTATTCCAGTTGTATAAGTGTCAATGAGCTCATTAACAGCCTGTTCATATTGTTCATCAGTAAGCCCATAAACTAAATCATATGCAATGATTACATTGTATCCGAGCGTATATTCGCCGTTGATGCGTGATGACATTTGTGAAACAAGCGTATTGCTGATCCAAGATCGAATGGTGCCAAGTGGGTTATACATAATTTATATCTTTTAATTGAATATAATACAATCTATACCACAGTGAAAAATGTGTACACCTTAATTTGATTGCTTATGAGCAAAAATAAAACTTACAATCAAGATTATCCAAGATGTTACTTCTATCGGCCAGAACAACGTTATCATGATCATCGATGGAGTGTGTTTTGATTCAAAACTTTTAATTTCAAAATCGGTCAGTGAATCGCGATCGATCATGTTTTGATAAATGTGATCAATATATGTATATGCCAATAATCCAATCGAGAGATAGAGAATAATTCCAATGGCGATCATAGTAAACCTTTCTTATAGTAGTTATATTTTAATGCCGATAACCAATTATACTCACTCAGAAAAATAAGTAAATACGGTTTATGCTTTCTTAAGCAGCAATTCCATCTTTCCGATCTTTCTTGCTTCTGGGCTCATGTCCTTTTTTGAAGCGTAACGTTTATCACCCTTTTCCAGTTTCGTCGTAGAGCCGTCTGGATGAACTCCATGAACTTCAAGGCCGGAGTCACTATGGAACCTATCCCACATCTTCTGCGCCCCTGGAGAGTGGCCGGTTCCGATGAATTCCGTATCGTGGTTTTTTACGAGATGGCCATAGACTTGGCCCATCGATACATGAGATGCATCCCGTCTATGAGCGCTAAGGTACTTCAATCGAGTGGTTCCATTCTCTTGAGTGACCTGAGATGCCCTTACAACGTGGTGGACAAGCTTGGTCTTAGGATCCCATGTAAAGTGAGTTGATCCTCCTCCAATGTCAGCTCGATGGATCTCGAGGCCATTGATCTCTCCAATCTTTTTTGCTTTGGAATGAAAAGCTTGAGGCGTGTTATATGTTCGGTTTGACGTTACGGAAGCTTCTTTTGACGAAGGTTCAATGTCATTTGTCCACGCTTCATTGATAAATTTCGAAAATGATAGCATACAGTCTCCTTTGAATTTATTTATTCAAAAGCCCAGCGGCCAACTTAATGACAACCGGGCTTTGAGAAGACGTTAGATTAAAATGGAGGAGCGCTACGGTCTTGATCCGTAAACCCTTTCGAGCTCCCTGAGTTTAGCAAACCCGGACAGTCACCCAACTGCTTAACACTCCAAAGGTGGTGGACGATCTCGGATTTGAACCGAGGGCCTAGCGCTTAAGAGGCGCGTGCTCTAACCGACTGAGCTAATCGTCCATAATAAAATTCGTAATTGAAGACTTAGGAATGGATACCATATCACGTGACGCCTTTCGAGTCCGAGGCCTTCTTGTTTTACGAGTAGGAGGCAATGCTACTTCTTTGTTCGTAGAATTACCAGCCAACAAAAGAATAATGGCTAAAGGATCGAATACCATTACAATAAAGATGATAACAAAGCGAACGGTTTCATCAAAGTGATCAGAAGCATTCTTGCCATAGATCATTTCAGCAATATATTTAAGTGGACCAATGTCTGATGTGGCCATCGCTTCTTTAGTTTTGAGAGGCAATAGCTTAGCATTGAGTGCCTCCAACCTTTCAGTCGTATTACTAATCTGATTATCGATACGCTGCCTCTCTCCCTTTTGACGAGAACGGATATAAACAGCATCTTTTGGATCAGAGTTATTAGCAAAGCGATCCAGCGTATCAAGAGAAGTTTGAGCGTTTTTAAGTTTTCTTTGTTCAAAACTAATTTGATCTTGGAGTGGTTGGATCTGCAGTTGAGATAATTGTAAACTATCCGCTGTGGCCAGGTGCGCCCGAGACAAATAGCCGAATGTACCCATAGACGTAAGAAGTATCAGGATAACGGTAGCCAAAACCAGATAGGCTCTGATGAACACAGAGCTAGTTTTCCAATTGCGCTGAAGCCAAGCAGCAGAGATAACCTTACTAAACTCTAATGCTGTTGCCATGATCATAACAGCAACTGTTGCACCAGAGAATAGCATTGCCATTCCGGTGATAGAAAAATATGCCGATACGCAAGATAAAAATAGTGCGGCTAATACTGCCAACTGGTTAACAGTAATCCGTTTAATCATACATATCCTCCACAATTCTTAATATCGTGATGAATGATTAGCAATCAACCACTGCTTGATGGAACCATACTTGAGGTCATAGGACCACTCAAGACGCTCGTACCCGTAGAACTTCATGTCCTCGAGTTCGCCATCAGCATCGGCAATGATCTCAATCGCACGAACACGATCAATACCAACAACTAGCTCCATCGTGTCTTGAACACGAGCAACGAACTCGGAAAAGTTGCGGGCTTGACGCTCGGCTTCTTCATCAAGCTGGATAGACAGGCGATTGGAGAGACGCTCATACTCAGCATCAAACTCCTCGATGGTGTTAAACTGGGCAAGGGTGCCGCGAGGACGATATCCGTAGACATCCTTGAACAGATCAGAGAAAGTGCTGCCGTCATACGAGTTGGTGGCGGCATTGATATCAGAGAGATTCAACATGTTTGTTCCTTTCCTATATTCTTAATCTACCATAGGCGGAAAAATAAGGAAACAACTTTTTTGGTGCACCCGGAGAGATTTGAACTCCCGACCTAGCCTTTATGAGAGGCCAGCTCTGACCGCTGAGCTACAGGTGCTAATGTGGTGGTGCGCCCTGCAGGACTCGAACCTACGGCCTAGTGCTTAGAAGGCACTCGCTCTATCCGGCTGAGCTAAGGGCGCGCTGTTGGTGAACCCTGCTGGACTTGAACCAGCGACACGCGGATTAAAAGCCCGCTGTTCTACCGACTGAACTAAGGGTCCGTATTAAAAATTTTCCGAGTCGCGGTATTCAACCCACTCGGTCTAAAAGCACTTCTATCACTGTCACGGTCCGTTCTAACCCACAGCATCTTTTAGCAACCACGCTTGATACATGACCAATCGGGGACGTTAATTATGTTCACTTACGTGTGTAAACCGAAAAGGTTTTTGCATCTTGCATCATGCAATCTTGCATTGCCATGTGGCGAGTGCGGCGGTAGGTGTACACCTTATCACGAACTTCCACTCGCATAATCCGACCAATCGATTGGAGGCGCGGACCACGATAGCGAATGCGAACCTTGATACCGGCCGATTTGTACGCCTCAAGAACCTTGTTGCGCATTGCGATTGGAACGTGATAGGCCCGTGAACCATGGTTGGCGGGCGAGGCGAAGAGAGTTTCAATCGATTCAATCTGAGTCATTTTGGTTTCCTTTGCTTTCCTTATATCCTCAATATACCATAGAGAGAAAAATAAGAAAACCGTTATTTTGCTGCTTTTTGCGACTCTCGCCATTTTATAGCTTCTGGCGTTTGAGCCGGGGTGTTCACAATGCTTCTTACCCTCTTATGCAGTTTCAGAAGCGTCTTTTGGTTATCATCTCCAGAATCGGTGTTATCGACGATATGAAAATTGTTTCCAAAATGCGATTGAAACCTGCCAAGATTGTTTTGAACCGTCGAGTGCATGCTTTCAACTTCAGAATCTGGTAGGGCCCGCGGCCGCATGCGATTACGTTCCTTGGCTCGAGCCAACGACGTGTTCACAAACACCATATGAGTTTCATATCCAAGACTGCGCATGTTTTCTGAATGGGTTTTGATCTTATCAAAATCCTTTCCAGTGCCATCTATGATCATACCAAGACGGTTATGTTTGTAAAGAGATTCCTGTCCGGCAACAACTTTTTTTGCCCCGTCTCGGATCGCTTGGCCTTTCGGAGAATAGATGTTCTCGGGCGTCGTTGGTAAGCCTTGCTTATGCATTCTACGTTCAAATTCAGTATCTGAATCGACTCGCTTTAAACCAAGACCACTCATCGAGCCTTTCGCAACGAATGACTTACCTGATCCAGGGCCGCCGACAAGATAAACAACCTTGTGACTGCCTTTATCGTGTAAGCCTTCGTTTAAGAACTCTGAAAAGGATAAAAGATTCATGCATAAACTCCTATTTAATTATAGGATATTTATACAACGATATCAAATATCTCCTTCCATGACTTTACAATCGGATACGGAACATTTTCGTTAGCGTTGTGATCATGTTCGATCAAAAGCGATTTCAAACCTAGATTGTATCCAGCCATTGCGTTCGAAGGCTTATCTTCAATCCAATAAAGTTTTTGATTGGCATAGGGAGCAAGCTCCTCATTCTTATCAACTCCAGTGTCAAGCGAAACTAGAGATTCAATAGCATCACCAAAGTACCGCCGAAGATTCTCTTTCCGCATCTGGATCGACCAAGGATCCTTACTGAAGCTCGTAATCACACGGAACTTATAGCCGTAGGTATAGTGCATCAGTGCAACGTATTCGACTGCATCACGAAACGGCGGAATAAATCCAGCTGCCGAACTGTTGTTAAACTCCCGGCTTAGCTGCTTTGAGTACTCTTTCGATACATCATATCGACCTGAGAGATCATAAACATCGGTACGAACTAGCTTTAGTCCTTTCATGTTAAGGGCCCAAGCGTCAAACTGGGCTGCCCAATCAAGAAGAACACCATCGCAATCAGTAAGAATCAATTTACTCATAATCAATCACCTTAGAACTGTTCAAAGCCGAACGAAGCGCAACGGAACTTGGTGCCGTCTTCCATCTCGAGGATATCGCCAACCGACATCGAAGAGCAACGACCAAGCTTCTCGACGATATTATCGGAACCATCCCAGAGGTTCATCAGGCGAAAAGCATCTTCCATATCGTCAGTGTAGACGTTAGCAACGTGAGTGTAGTGCTCAAAGATTTCAGGTTTGAACTTGCCGTCAAACATACGTGAAAAATATGCCTGCGACTTTTTGTTGACTTCGCCGCGGTTGATAGAATCGGCTTCTGCGTTGGTGAGCTGAATCTGGTAAACCTTAATCATTTTTGTTTCCTTTGCTTTCCCTATATTCTTAGTATACCATAGAGGGAAAAATAAGAAAACTGTTTTGTGAAAAAATTATCTCGTCAGAGATACCAGACGATGTTGCCGTCGTATTTCTGAACGACCTGATACCTTGAAACGAGCAGCTCGCCATCGTCTTCATAAGGGTTGAACTTTGGACGGATTTCAATGGCTTCGTAGGAAATCTTAGGATCTTTCACAAAGCGGTTATAGCGCTTGGCAGTCATTTGAGCCTTTTGCATATTCATGTTAGTCGTTATCCTTCTTGTAGATTTGATTGTAAAAATAAATTTCAGCCATGTCTTCTTTATAGTAGAGATATTTGTCTCTAAACTGTTTAGGCTGCATGTCGAACCACTCCCAGAATGCTTTTTTAAAATGTAAGGAGTGGTTCGACATACAAACCGTTATAAGCGCAATAAATTACTTAGGTTTTGTGTTACAAGCATCAGTAGGTGTTTTAGAAGTGCAGGTTAGATGCCCGTCTTCAACATGCTCAGTCAGCACATCTAACTGCGATTCAGTCACATCCGCATTTGCAGACTCTTGACTAACAGCTTCTTCAACAGTTACAGTTGGAGCAGGTTCCTGTGCACCGCAAGCAGCAAGAGTAAGAGCAATAACAGCAGTAGAAATAAAAGTCTTAATGTTCATAAAGTAATCTCCATAGAGAGGGTTAAAAAAGTGGAGCACCCGACAGGATTCGAACCTGCATGTGATCCGGTTAGCTTTCTCCTGTTTCGAAGACAGGCGGCATACGGGTGCATTTATAGATTGTTGCTTGATCTGCATAGGCACCAGCTCGGAGGAGTAGAACACGTTGCTTTTCAATGCCGTCCTTAATACAAGGATCACAGAAATTAATAGCCAGTTCAGTTCCATCCATAGGATCAAAAACTGTAGTACCGTAATGTCCGTATGAGGTAAATTCTATACCATCGATAGGATGGTTCAATGAAAGCGAATCCAAATTATTCAGCTCTTGACCACATATGAAACAAGGGATCTTACATACCAACATAATCAATACCTCAAATTGGGGTGAAGTGCCGGGTTCGAACCGAGCTCCTCGGGATTCACAGTCCCGCATGACTTCCAACTACACCAACTCCACCATAAACACTGAATCAGACCCCGCTGGAACTCAATGAGCTGTTACTCAGCACCTCACGAGACCGCATAGGCGATCCCGTCTGATTATGCCCTCAACTATACCCTCTTCTTAATTGGCTCGAGTGGCAGGATTCGAACCTGCGACCAGACGATTAACAGTCGTCTGCTCTACCGCTGAGCTACACTCGAATGAAACTGGTACACCCTGACGGGATTGAACCGCCGACCTTATCCGTGTAAAGGATTTGCTCTACCGCTGAGCTAAGGGTGCATTAACCTTATAATCTAATATATATCACAATGAAAAATAAGTACAATGATTTTTGGATGCCCTCCTAGGATTCGAACCTAGATTCACGCCTTCAAAGGGCGCTGTCCTACCATTAGACGAAAGGGCAATAAACTTGGTGGGCGCGGCCGGACTCGAACCGGCACGGAATAATCCACGGGATTTTAAGTCCCGCGTGGCTACCATTTCACCACGCGCCCATAATTAGATTATGCCTTAGTTATACCATCCTGTGAAAAATAAGTACATGCTTATTTTTCGACTATGATAAAGTTTCCGATTTTTTCAACTGGCTCACCAACATTCTTTAAAAGTGTTAGGTAGTCATCGCTAAAACGATTCGTATAAAAGATAGACATTCCATCAGGTTTTAGACTATACATTGACCATATGATCTTTTGAAGAATTTGATCTTCATCCATCTGAGAACAGTCGATAAAAATCAAATCAAGCGAGTGTTGATCAAGCGCAAAGTTAAGTTTTTGCTGAGTATCATCTAACAGCTGAAGCCGGTGTTTATAATAATAGTGAGAAAAATATAAGTTGAATGGAATCAATTCTTTTGACATGAAAGATTGATCATTTAGTTGAATCTTATATTGAGGAATGATAACTACGGCTTGGCTATCATTATGACGAAGAGAGTCGTTTGTCAACGTACATGCAATGGTGCCATCATCATAAGCAAGAAACATTGCTTGAGTGGGTTGTTTTGAGAAGCGCTGCACCTTATCACAGATGTCCTGATATGACTTCAGGAAGGCCGCATTCATGTTGCAATAGGTTTCCCTTACCGGCAATAAATTTTCTTTAAGCGATCCTATAAGGAACCCTGGAGTGTACTGAGCGTTGAATTGCGCTGGGTTATTTGCCGTCTCGATATAAGAGATTTTATCCCCAATCACTGCAACAACTGGAGTTGGATCAAGAATCGCCATCTTTAAATTAAAGATGTTTCTCATACCAAGCTGGCCATCGATCGAATCGTTGAAACCGTCTCTCTTTAAGAAGTCAATTAATGTTTGAGCACCGCTTGGTGTCAATGCATATGCATGAGTGCCTTCAAATCTATCAGTTGGAATGATTATAGGCTTTCCAAGATGGCTCGGATAGGTGTAGTCATTAATGTCTTTGATACGATAGCCGAGCCAAAGAATGTCAATTGAATCATCAAGCGATGATAGATCAATCGGTCCTTTGATGATCGTATCATGCTCAAGCACGATTCCTGGCTCACCAGAATCAACAATCATCTGCCAAATTTTTAGATGTCCTGCAGTGCAACAGAATGCGTTATTGTGTTCTCGACCGCCGGCCTTTATCTTTTCTGCATAGTATGGAATGATTTCTATTCCAATTTGATCGGAAAGAGTAAGAGCATCTACTCCATTATATCCTTCAACTGGAATCATTTCAAGCTGAGGATCAACTAAAGCCGATTCTACACACGTATTCATGTATTGAATAGACTTCGTATCGTTTATATAAAGAATGTATGCTTTCATATCATCACCACAAATTCAGCTTTAAGTTTGTCTTTGTTTATAATATATTTCTTATACTCTACGCTCTAGTACTGTAAAGCCGTGACAATCACGTGTATGGTACATTACACGCCATTGTGGATTCCAGGAAAGGAATTCCATAATAGCAGGAAGCAACTCATTTATAAAAGGTTCCCCTGTATCATGAAACGCTAAATATTTTTGAGCTTTATTACCGTGTAGGCGTAGTTCCTGTGTGAGTTGATAATAACTATGCTCTGTATCAATAAAAATCATATCTACTTCAGGAAGTTCAATCTTAAGATCATCTGCTTCTATGCAAACATGATCATTACCTGCACTTCTAGAGATTTCAAATAAACTCTCTATGTTAGGATCTAATGCAATATCATATGAGCGCAAATGTATAGGTGTTACTAACAATGCGCGGGTTGAATATCCATCCCGTACACCTAGCTCAATTACTGTTTTACAGCGACCAGCTAAATCACGCAATAAAGGTAAATGCTTATAAATATCGTTAGGACCAATTACTGCGTTACGGTAATGCTCTTCTAAAATTTGTTTAGGGTCCATTTAATTTTCCTTCATATTTAATTGGTGCACCTGGCAGGGATTGAACCTACGACCTATCGGTTATCAACCGATTGCTCTCCCGCTGAGCTACAAGTGCGTTATTGTCTTTCTGAGTTATTTGTGTGCCACTGACCATAAAAGCAGTGAGCGAGTTCGTGCCCAATAAATTCTGGCTGATACTTTACTCGAGGATCCATTACGTGAATAGTGCACTTGCTGAAAGGCTCGCGAAGTTCAGTAAATGCTTGAAGTTCCAAGCTGGAAACGCCTCGCTTTTTTGCTGCTTCAATAAATTCTACTTGAGTCTTGTACGTAACAAATACAACCTCAACCTTTGACTTTTCAAAGGAAGGATTTCCAAAGTTATATCCGTCCGCCGGGGTTGT
>Ga0181358_1000608_pt1 | contig 15897 bp, 9 predicted proteins | sample Fa13VDMM110SD_FD_130096 | JGI IMG/M metagenome (GOLD analysis project Ga0181358, IMG submission 130096) | Freshwater viral communities from Lake Michigan, USA - Fa13.VD.MM110.S.D | ecosystem: Environmental > Aquatic > Freshwater > Lake | place: USA: Michigan | collected 2013-09-24 | reverse complement strand
TGGCAGCTACGATTTTATTGAGGGAGCAATCACAGGAACTTCGGGATCTATAAATGCTTACTTAAATCAATTTAATCTTGAACAAATAGAAGAACAAGGGGCAGGATTGAATTCGCTTACAGCCCCAGTAGATTTAGGTGTCTCAAGTTATGGTAGAGATGTTAGAGTGGATGGATCTCAATACTGGTTCTATACTTGGAATAGAGTACCAGGACCAACAGAATCTATATCATCACCCATAAATACATGGGTAACTGGCAGTAATCCAAGCCCAGCGACATCAACATTACAATATGTGAACAGTACCGGATGGATATTCTCTAATAATAATACTGTTGGCAATGACCTATTTTTAATTAATAATATAGAATTAACACCAGGAACATATTGGGTGAGGTTAGAAGTTAGTAGTTTTACAAACGCCACAAGCTTTGCAAGACGTAGATTTCTTGCAAACGACAATGCAACATGGCAAAATTCAGGAGTATTAACCGTAGCGGCTACGGGGTCTTACATAACCACTGTATCAGTAACTTCAGGTTACCCACGATTGGGATTTCAACTAACCTCAACAATAGCTAACTCCAATCCAAACCTAACAATATCAGACATAAGTATATGGAATACTGAGTGGGAAGCTCAAGGTGGATTCCGCTACCAATACCTACCAAGTGTACGCTATGATTACGCAGAAGGAATTGAACCAACAATCTATGACTCCAAGCTATCAGAATATCAACGACTCACAAACAACAATCTACCACCAGGATTAATAATATTACCAAATGGTACTGCAGCATATAACGTAGTTTTTGGAGATATTTAACTATTTATAAGATATGAATAATCAACAAGAGGGTTACGTATTCGCTCAAAAAGTATTAAATAATGACGTTGAATATCCAAATTTTCCAGGAAACAACCCATTAAGAGATAATGGTTATGCTTATGCAATGTCTGACCTTGCATTCGAAGAGACTGTTTATGGAGGTCCTCAATACGGTCTAACAGATTATGATGGTGGATTAACAGAAAAGTACGTGCGGTGGGTATTCACATCCTCACTAACTCAAAGCTTTTATAATGCTAATCCAAGAATTAGTCCAAGTGAAACTTTATTCGTATTAGAACAGAATTACATACCAACCGCAAGCTTGACTGTTATTCCTGATGATCCAGACACTAGTGATGCTAGAGACGTAAGTTATAAACTATACATACCAATACTAAAGTCTTATACCGGTGCAGGCTGGCAACCGGCTAGTAGAGCAGTAATTGGTGCACCAACCGGAACCCCAATAAAGGTTAGTTTTGAGTATTATGCAATACAAACAACCACTAACCTAGTTCCACCACCAGGAACGGCCCCAAATGCACTTGAAACTTCCTTTTGGGATGATTGGGCTAATGATGGGCTTCCACTTGATAAGCATATATTTTCGGATATAACAAACTTAACTACATCACCATCAGGAACAATATCATTTACAACAGCTAGCAATGGAATGGGTCCATGGTATATACGATTTCGACTTAAATATCGGGCACTACAAACGGGATCAATACTAGTACTTAGAAATTTATCAATAACCTATCCTGTTGATATATCTCTATTTGAACCATTTGCACAAACGCAAGATTTACATTTACAAACATCAGCTGGAATGACAAATGCTAGATATAATGGTTGTAAAATGACTTCACCTGATTTCAACATAGATAGCCCAGATACAGTGGATGGTGGTCCAGTAGTAACAATAACACCAGTTAATCCAAAGTCTCCAACAATTGGCTCATCAGTTCCAAAAAATAGAGTATCAAAACCCGAAATACAAAAACCTGGATTTGTTAGTGGTAAAGGTAATTTCAAAATCAAATAAAACAAAACAACAGCATATTTATATAAAAGAAAAAATAAAGGTATGGGATACTTAAATAATGCATCAGTTACAGTTGATGCCATTTTAACAAACAAAGGAAGGCAACTACTTGCAACAGGCGGTCAACTACAAATTACAAAGTTTGCATTAAGTGATGACGAAATAGATTATGATCTATGGAATCCAGCACACACACTTGGTACAAACTATTATGGTAAAGTAATCGAGGATATGCCAATTATGGAAGCGCTTCCAGATGAATCTCAAATGATGAGATATAAACTAGTAACACTACCAAAAGATGTTATAGGAATTCCATCAATTAGTGTTACACCAGGATCAATCTCATTTACAAGCACAGCAGAAAGATCAACTGTAACACCATCAACTTTAAACCTTGCAGGAGCTAACAGAACACTAGGATATACTGCAATTTTAAGTGATGATACAGTTGCTATGCTCGAGGTTGCACCTGATGGTGGAGTTGGTAGTGTATCAAGAACTCCTGCAGGAACTCCAGGAGCATCAGCAGTTGCCGGAGCAAATCAAACAGCAGCAAGTTTAGCAGCTGCGAATGCAACAACAAGTGTTACTAGCTTTATTGATGATGAAATAACTGGAATAACAACAGCTGGTAAAACTATTACAAAAGTTGGTACTAAATTTATTGTTAGACCAGTAGCTCAGGCAACAGATAGTACAGGTCGTATTCCAACGAAACGCGCACTATTAACAATTATAGGTAATGAAACCGGTGGATTTATAACAATCCAAATTACAACAGCACTTATTATAAGACAAGATATAGGTAGTGCAACTGCACTTACTGGTCCAAACAACCAAAGCGCGTAATTCTAAAACAAAAGAAATAAAAAAATAATCCAATGGCAGAAATATATAAGGCATTTTCAACAGACGATATTGTTGCAGGTGATATTCAAACAGTTTCCCAACCACTATGGTCTGAAAATATAAACCCATTATCAGGTGGATATGCGGCCGGTGTTGGGTTCTTCACTTCATCAACACAAATATCACAATCTGGAAACTATTATGCAAATGTTTATCATAGAGTTACTACTGATGTAAATAGTCAAATTCAATTTGCAGTAGCTTATGGTCATAGGTTGGGAAGTGGTTCTGAGGGTGATGCAAATACAACTGGACAAAATACAAACGACACTCCATCAAGAGCAATCTATTCTCAATACAGAAATCAACTACTACCACCAACTGATCGAGCATTTACATTTGGAACAACTACACCCGACGATATTTTAGTTATAAATGTAGCCAGAAATCGATTTAGACAAAAAGTAGATCCAGGTAACTGGGAATTAAGACTTGCTTCAGGTTCTGCAACCGCAACTGCATACTCAGTATTTATTGATGGATCAGGTGCTGGAGAAACACCATCAATTAATCAAGGAGGTCGTATATTCCCAATATATAGTGGATCTGGTGGTGTAACAGCATCTAGCACAGTATACGGATTATTTTACCCAGATAATGGGGTATTTATCTTTAACGCAACTGCTTTAAGCTCTTCTTTAGGAATGGCTATAGATAAAAGCTCACCAACTGCAACTCCAGGAGAACAAAATCCAAGAAACCACTTACAATTATATCGTCACATTAGTAGCTCAAATTGGTTCGCAGCTAGAACGGAGGAGAAAGTTAATTCTACACACTACTTTGTTCGTGTAACAAACAAGCAATTTAACTTTTCTAACAACCCAACATTTATAACAGGATCTCAGGGTATATTTAGACATGCATCAATGTTGAGAAATCCAAGTGTATATATTACAACAATTGGAATGTATGATAATGCAAATAGATTAGTAGCGGTTGCTAAACTAAGTAAACCTTTATTGAAATCTTTTAATCGTGAAGCACTAATCAAAGTGAAGCTAGATTACTAAGCACCACTCTAAGGATAGTATCCTTAGACCAACCCCCCAACTACTGGGGGGTTTCTTTTTTGCAAGATATTTATAACATATGGCAGGAGTTTTTAAGAGTTTAGACAAATCAGACATTCGGTTAACACCGTTTCGTGCTTACAAACAATGGAGTGATAATATATCATATTGTGATTATTCACCAAGCTTACCTCCAATTAAATCACCACTCTACGCATCATTTGCTTCTAGCTCAAGCGGTTATAGATTAGTAGTAGCTGATAATGATGGATTTAGTTTCTTAGATTATACCAGCGAAGATTTACCATCCATATATGATGATGTTTACTCACCCAATGACCCATCGACAGGGCTTGTAAGTGTCTCATCGGGGAGCTCAGATAATTTATTTTCACTAACAACATCTAGGCTACACTACATACCAAATGGAGATTATACCAATATAGTATTATTCACTCAAGACTCAAATGCAAGATTTAGAGACGTGACAGTAGGAATAGATACAAGCACATTCAGGTGGATAGCTGTATCTGATTTTGTAAATGGTAGTAGTTACATATATCGATATAAAACTGACGGTGGGATTTTATCATCCCAATCATCACCATATATTTTAAAGAAAGTCAATGGCCAGCACGTAGTTGATGGGGTTAATAGTAATTACTGGGCATTAGGTAGAAACTTTATAGGTACATATCTAGTTGGTTTTAATTCAGCTAGTTTAGCATTAACTCAACAAATATATTTATCAAATCTATCAAGTTTTGACGATATTAAACAACTCGTATATGTAAAAGCCAGGGGTCATTATTGTCTTGTTGGTAGTGACTTGTACTTTGTTGATCTTACTACCTCTGTAGTTACACTAGTACAACAAAACATAGCATCAATAATAAACGAGAGTAATATACACACAATATCAACAAATGGAACAATTTACATTAATCTTAATTTTGATGGTCAAACATTAACTTATAAACAAGTTGACGCTAATAATCACATAGGGTATAATACTATAACAAGTACGGTAATTAATTCCAAACGAGTAATAGGTATACTTGCAGGAAATGTGTTTATTACATACGATATTGTAAACGATATTTTATCAGATCCTAAACACCTAGACGGATCTACAAATTTAGTAGGTTTAGTATCAAGTCGACGTAATATAACAAGTATCTTCGGATATGGTCCAAATAAGCTGGTAGATTTAACTTGCAATCCAGATGATTTTACATTATATAAAGGAGACTACTCAATAACATCATCTTACCTAGAAATAGATCCACTTGAAATTTCATTTGACCAAGGTAATATTCCAATAACTCGACAAGAACCACTAACAGCAGATGATAAGTATCAACGTATAGTACATAGGTCAATTGACCATTTATTTTATAGAGACTATGTAACTAACAATAAAGCTACATTTGGTGGTGGTAATATAAACTACCAGCGTAGAGAGTTAAATGATATAGTAAAAGTATTATCTCTACCACAAAAAAAATACGGGGAAGAAATACAACAAGGCTCAGTAATTGTTGATGTTTTTCGTGGAACTATATCACAATCACTTACATTAGTTGATGATTTGTATGGTAATTTACTAATTAGCGGTTCAGTAGCAGGAACTCAAGTTACATCATCAAATGTAGTAGGTAGATGGCATTTCAATAATGGTTATAAGTATTACGGAAAAGGTCCAGTCGGGTTTGAGCAGGAAGTAGGTGATGGATACTGGCCAATGAAAGCTACATATAATAATGTAGTGTTCGGAAGTATGTCAACAGCTCCTGATTATCTAGGTGCATCAGCATACTTTTCAGCAAATAATACATCATCAATAGTAATATCACCAAGTCTTTTTGCAAAGTATAAACAGACATACAACTTTGAAAACAGTGACTTCAGCATATTTTTCACAATTAAACCAGAATATCCAACAGTTAATTATGAATTTGCTAATATAATAGCCAAAGAAGGTCCTGTTGAAGATATTTTCATTGATATAAATGGTAATATAGGCTCATCCCCAGTTGGCACCAACTTTCCATATAAAGTAAAGTTGTGTGTCTCCGGAAGTAATCAAGGCAAGCTTTATTTCGAAAGAAGCTCAGGATTTCAAGCATCTCAAGTAGTAACATCGATACCACTGGCAGCCAATACAAAGTATAATGTAGCTGTAACAAAAGCAGGATCTACAATGAGGATTTTCATTGGCACTAGTCAGAGAGGTATAGGAACAGACATAACTTCAACTGGTACTTACGAATCAAAAGCGTGTAGTAATGAGTCAAATATATATGTAGGAGCAAATTATAATAATGAAAATAGGTTTAATGGATATTTAGATAATCTAAAATTATATAACCTAGCACTCAGCACAAGTGATTTACAATATCTACAAAATACACAAGGTATAGGTGATCGTTATGTTGGTAATGTATTTTACAAGCAAGGCATGATAGTAATTACAGATCCAATGGCTAATGAGATTGATATATTATCGGCAAGCTGTAGAGGAACTCAAACCATATATGAAACAGAAGTGTCTTGTACAATTGGTGGTGGTGAATTCAATCACTCAAGTAACCCAACATTACAGGAATACGAGCCGGTATCAGATCAGTTTGTATTTAGACCATTTGTTAGTAGTTCTGATTTTAAACCATACATTACAACCATTGGTTTATATAATGACCGAGGAGATCTTTTAGTAGTTGGTAAACTAGGGCAACCAATAAGAACGCCAGATAATACAGACACAACTTTTATAATTAGGTACGATAAATAGGTTATGGCAAAAAAAGTTACAAATAAAAGAAGTATAGCAAAAGCTAAGGGCTTTAGATCTGGATTAGAGGAAACAATTCAAACAATATTACATAATTTAGGTGTTGATGGTGATTATGAAAAACACAAGATAAATTACATAAAGCCATCAACATCACATAAATATACACCTGACTTTAAATTACCCAATGGTATATTTATTGAAACTAAAGGACGGTTTGTATTAGCAGATCAACAAAAACATCTACTAATTAAGCAACAATATCCTGAATTAGATATTAGATTCGTTTTTCAAAATTCAAAAGCTAAGCTTAGAAAAGGATCAAAAACAACATACGCTGATTGGTGTGTAAAACATGGCTTTTTATACACAGACAAAACAATTCCAACTGACTGGTTGCTAGCTAAATAAAAAAGTAGTATATTACTGCTATGCAACAAATAGCGTCTATATTAGGAATAGTATTAGGATCATATACACCACATAAGAAGGGTGAATTGAGTTTTCATTGTCCTAAATGTAATCACTACAAGCAAAAACTACAAGTTAATTACATAACACAAAGTTATCACTGCTGGGTATGTGGTTTTAGAGGTAGAAGCTTGGTAACAATGCTACGCCAACTTAATGCAAATCCATCACTAATAGCAAAATTAAAGGATATTGTAGGAGACAAGTCTACAGAGCAAAAAGTAAAAAACTACTCTCAAAATTTATCACTTCCAACTGGATTTAGACCACTTCACATTAATTGGAATACACCTCACTATAAAAATGCACTACACTACGTATTTAATATTCGAAAACTAACACCAATACAAGTGTTACGTTATAATATCGGTTATTGTGAAGAGGGTGATTATCATGGTATGATAATTGTTCCAAGTTATGATAAAGATAACCAACTTAACTACTTTGCAGGTAGAAGCTTTTACGATACAAATTATAAGCATAAAAATCCTGAGAATTCTAAAGACGTGATAGGATTTGAAAGTCTAATAGATTGGGATCAGCCAGTAACCTTAGTAGAGGGTGTTTATGATGCAATTACAACTAGAAGAAATGCAATTCCACTATTTGGTAAGAAAATACAACCAAAACTTCGAGGACAAATTATTGAAAATAGAGTAAAGTGCCTTAATTTAGCATTAGATCCTGACGCAATTAAAGACGCAGTTGCTGAGGTAGAGTACTTTATGAATAATGGTGTAGAAGTTCGAGTAGTAACCCTACCAGGAAAAGATCCAAATGAGTTGGGTTATAATAAAACAATAGAAACAATAAATAATTCAAATCCCGTAGATTTACTTGGGATGGTTATGCTAAAGATGGCACTATGATTAATAAAATTGATTGTAAATTAGAGAGAGTTGATTACATATATCACTTAGCAGATATACATATTAGAAATTGGAAAAGGCATGCTGAATATAAACACGTTTTTACTAAATTAAAAAAGGAATTAAAGAAACTACCACCTAACACAATTATAACCGTTGGAGGTGATATTGTGCACGCTAAAACAGATATGAGTCCTGAACTTATATCTATGGTGGATTTATTCTTTACAACACTAACAGATCTTGCACCAACTATTGTAATTTGTGGTAATCACGATACGAATCTCAATAATAATAATCGATTAGATGCACTAACTCCAATTATAGAGCTTTTAAATAAGGATAATCTATTCTATCTTAGAGATAGTGGTGTATATGAGATAGGTAATGTTTCGATAACAGTAATGTCTCTACTTGATGATCCTAATCGATATATAAAAGCACAAGATGTTAAATTAAAGGTGGATAAGAAGATTGCAATGTATCACGGAACTATTCAAAACTGTGAAACAGATACCGGCATGATCTTAAAACAAGGACTAAACCCAGACATATTCAACAAATATGACCTAGTATTACTTGGAGATATACACAAAAGACAGGTTTTAAAGAAAAAGCCATACACATTCTACCCAGGATCATTAATACAACAAAATTTTGGAGAGAGTTATACTGGTCACGGATACTCAATTACAAATGTTGATACACTCGAAACAACATTTCACGATATTCAAAATGACTATGGATACTATACACTAGATCTTACAGATGATATAGTTCCACAAGATTTACCAATATGTGCAAAAACAAGCTTAAGAATTCGTGCAAGAAACATATCAGCAGCTCAACTAAAGAGAGTAATAGCCGATATCCGAAAAAAATACAAATGCACAGATATTACAGCAGGTATTGTTGGTAGTCAATCGGCAACTGGAACAACTCAAACAGATACGTTCTTAAACGGAGATATACACAATATCCAATATCAAAACACACTACTAGCAGAGCAACTTATACTTCAGCAAGTGGATGATGAAATGATTCACAAAGTACTTGCTATTAATAGTGCCTTAAACGCCACGATTAATAACGTGGATCGAGTGAGAAATGTTGTTTGGAAACCTAAGAGATTTGAGTTTGATAATATGTTTTCTTATGGTGAAGGTAATGTAATCGATTTTGAAAAGATGAGCGGTACGTGTGGATTATTTGCACCAAACCACGCAGGTAAATCAGCAGTATTAGATGCTTTGTGTTTTTGTTTATTTGATCACTCATTCAGAGCATCAAAAGCTGATCAAGTCTTAAATAACAAAAAGGATTTCTTTAGATGTAAGTTTAATTTTTTACTAAATGGACAAGATTTCTTCATTGAAAAAAAAGCTACAAAATACGCAAAAGGACCACTTAAAGGTAAGTTGAGAGTTGATATCGATTTTTGGTTTATTGATGAGGATGGAGAGGTAAAATCACTGAATGGTGAGCAGCGAAGAGATACTGATAAAAATATACAATCATATGTTGGTTCTTTTGATGACTTCATTTTAACAGCTTTATCATTACAAAATAATAATTCAAATTTTATAGAAAAGACACAAGGAGAGAGAAAGGATTTATTAGCAAACTTTTTAGATTTAAAGATATTTGATCAATTAACAGAACTGGCTAATAAGGAGATTAGATCGTCAATTATCCTATTAGACGAATATCAAAAGCAAGACTTTGAAACCAAGCTAGGTGATGCAGAAGCATTAAGAGAAAAGCTTGAGATTGAGTATGTTGAGTTTAAAGAGGATTATGAGAATAGTATAAAATTGAAGGTAGATACACTTAATGATGAAATTGTAGATTGGACAGAAAAAATTCAAGCTACATCAGCTGACAACTTAGATATAGAAAGTCTTAATGCAAAAAAGAATAATCTCCAAAAACAAATAACAAATCTAACACCAGAGATAAATCAGTATGTTGAAGAGTTACCTATACGAGAGACTGCTAGATCAAATAGCCTTTTAAAATTATCACGACTCGACGAATCGCAAATCATACTAAATTATAAAAACTATAACGACAATAAACAAGAGAGTATTAATGTACAGACAAAGCTAGATAGAATCAAAATAATAGTATCTGGTAAGTTGGATAAACTAGCAAAACTCGAAGAGCATGAATATGATCCAAATTGCTCTTATTGCGTAAATAATGTTTTTGTAAAAGATGCACAACATACAAAAGCTGATCTAGAACAAGATAAGATAAATGTATCAAGTTTATTGAATTCTAAAAAAGACTTAGACATATTCTTACAGGATAATTATAAATACGAAGAGGATTTTTTACATTATGAAAATCTAAAAAAAGCACATAATTTACTAGAATCAGAGTATAACTCAACTCAAAGTAGACTTAATCAATTACTAAATCAAAAACAAAGACTTGACTTTGATTTAAAGGATATTGAGAGCTTAATTAACTTATATCAGCAAAATGAACAGACAATCGAATCAAACAAAAAGATTCAAGCACAGATAACTTTACTAAAAGCAGAGTTAATTGAAGCCAAACAAGTTGCAACAGAGTCTGAGCATAGGTTAAGAGATTTGCATGGAAAGATAAAAGTGGCTGAGCGTGTTATCGATGAGTGTAACAATAGCTTAATTCATATGCAAGAGTTAATTGAAAAAGCTACAGCATATGAGTATTATACAAAACTAGTTTCACGAGATGGAATCCCATTCAACTTAATATCCAATGCAATACCATACATACAAAATTATGTGAACAACATCCTAAATCAAGTTGTAGACTTTACAATGAACCTTGAGACAGATGGAAAAAACATAAACGCGTTTATTGTTTATGATGATAATAAATGGCCGCTAGAATTAGCTTCTGGAATGGAGAAATTTATATCATCACTAGCTATTCGAGTTGCGTTAATTAAGATTACAAATTTACCAAAGCCAAATTTCATTGCAATAGATGAAGGGTTGGGTGTATTGGATTCAACTAACTTAAACTCAATGCATGCCTTCTTCAATCATTTAAAAGAGTTATTTAGTTTCAATTTAGTAATTTCACACATTGACGTTGTGAGAGATATGGTAGACAATATATTAAGCATTGATGTTAAGGATGGTTTTAGTAAAATAACCTATTTATAAGAAAATATGTTTCTGTCCTCATATAAGTCTTCTCTAAAGAAAAATTACATCAACCAAGAATTCTTTATTGAAGACTCAACACCCAACTCACCTAGTTATTTTGATGTAACATTCTTTCCTGATTATATAGGAGGAGGAAAAAGTGTGATTAAAATAAAGGGTAATGGATTGGGGTTGAAGCAAGGATCACAAATAGACGCAGAAGTTTTAGATGCTGATGGAAATGTGATATATAGTGAATTTCCTGACTTTGTTGATAAGTACAATAATATATACCTATCAATGTATGTTTATGATTATGCAGTTAAAGGGTTGGGAACATTAACACTAGTAGGTCAAGCTGAATACGATCCAGACGGTGATCAAATACCAGAAAGTGAGCAGGATGGTTTTAATGTAAAGTGGACAAGAGATATATTAATCCTCCCAGATATCCGAAATAATGCAATTATAGATTTTGCACAAGGACCAACAATCACAGCAGCTCAGATTACTGGACCTTTTAGAGTAACAACAGCCTACACATCATCTCAGATACTAGAAGTAACATCATCGCTTATTAACTATGTTACCACATATAATAAAGGATATGATTTTGACTTTAGTACAACCGAAGATGTGCTTGACGAATATCTAAATGACATTCTTATAAATCCAGCTGAGAGATCGAGAACGGCTAATATAGTTGCTCCCAATACTAGACAGAAGGATTACGATATTACTGCAGGATATAAGTTGATTGAAAACACAAGATTTAATACATACATATATACTACTCAATCCTTTTTTAGAAAAGAGATGACAGGAGGTCAATTTTCTTTTTTATCAACACCATCATCATCATACCCACAAACAGCATCAAATACAACTATAGTTAATACTTTAACAGATCAACTATCAACCTATGGTGGTAATATTGTAAAAGTGGTTGATCAATACCGAGCATTAATAGACCTACCAGTTGTAGTAAGCATGTCTATAAGTGATAGCACAAATAATACATATTCATCACATATATACTCAGATTTAAAAAACTTTACTTCAAGTATATCATACAGACCAACTGACTCAACCTTTATAACATCATCAATAAGTCAATCGTATGTTGAGTTTACATTTGATAATGTTAATCCAATAGTAGGCCAAGTTTATAGGATAAAAACATTCTATAAGACATCTGGTCAAACAGGAGATTATAAACTACTAAATGATCAATATGTAAAGAATCTCGAAGTATTGGTTGATCCAAGTCGACCAAATCAAACATCTTATGCTAAACAAGAAGGTCCTTATTACTTAATTGGTCACTTCACAGATCCAAGCAAACTAACATACACAGGATTATTTGATGATCTTGATTGGAATGCATTTAAAGAGTATCCGACATATATAAATCAGTGGACAGCCGTAACTGCAAGTGATTATTTAGCTGATGCAGTAGTACTAAGTGCATCATACGCAAATTCAGAAACTTACCTATTTACACCATCAGCCTGGCAAGCATACTCAATCAATAAGATATATACACTTACATTTAACTGCACATTGGAGGCAGATATGGAACTTGAGTTATATGGAAACAGTCAAGAAATTGGTACAGAGACACAGGATACTTCTGGAGTAACAAGAGCTTTTTTAGCAACTACAAATCAAGAAAAGACAAGGTATAGTGATAATTTTTGTAGATTTGGTAAGTATATAGGATCAATAAAGAATAGTAGTAAAACAACTAAAGGTTATAGTCGAGTTGCATTTGATTTTGAAGCGGATGCATCTGGAATTGGTAGACCACTCTTTAGATTAAAGCCATCCTCAAACGGAAACACTAAAGGATACATAAGTGAGGTGAGTGTTAAACCACAACTACTCCAAGGATTTACTCCTGGACTAATTCAGTATCCAATACCAATTAACGACACTGATTTTCAACAATCACTTAGCCAATCTGTAGATTTTAAGTTTGAGTATTATGACTTTACTGGAAATCAATCTGAGTTCGTTTCTTATATAAAGGACGCAGTAATCAACCTAAAAACAGAATTACCAACACTAGGTTGCCAATCTGAAAGATATCAACACGGATTTAGTGGAGTATATCGCAGAAGCTCAAATGATAGTGTTATAAATCAACTTGGGATATCCACTGCAAATGGAGCTCCAACAGGTGACTTAACAGGAAGCACAGGTACAGCCTATTATGCAGGACCCACAATTTTTCAAATTCAACAAAATCAAATTACTCTTGATAACTACTACTGGAATACTCAATATAGTCAAAGAAGCACCTTTGGTAGTTTTGGTGCACCAATAGCTGTTGATAACACAGCAGCTAGTGTTACATGGAAAATAACATCCAGCTGGCAAATTTTCGATGAGCAAATATTAAACATAGCTGCAACATATAATATAAATTATCCTACTTTAACAAGTACATCCTCACTAGATGATAGATATTTTGTTTACGGACCATCATGCTGTATTAATAAAGGAGATACAAATATACAGTGGACTATTTTTACACAGAGTGGAGCATTTAGACCAATAAATTCAACAAAAATAACGGAAACAACAGAAGCTCTAAGGAAAACTAGATTATTATGGCCTCATACAAAACCAATAGAATCACAATCATCAAACGCATCTCTTAAGAACTACTTCACTGAAAACGGTGGAGTATATAGAGTATCTTTTAAAGTTAAGCATTATAATAAAGCAAGCTCCACTTGGTACAATGCAGACTCAGGTAGTAAGTTAAATGTATTTATACATAATGTAAATGCTGATAATACATCAACCACAAATCCATATGGTGGAACACCCGGCCAGTACCCACCACTCCAAAATATTACCACATTCACATTTAATGCAAATACACAATGGATAGACGCATTCACAGGATATAAATATGTACAACTAAGTACTACGTTAGTTCAATACGGTTTTCCAGCTCAACTAGTATTTGAAGCTTCAGGATCCAAATTTGCAAGTAATGAGTGGTCACTAGGGCCCGATGGTACGTGGAATTACTCTGGTGGTGATGCAAAAGCTGTATCACCAAATGCATTTGGTGGTTGTATAGATGACATACAAATTTGTAAAATAGGAGTATCTACAGATCCATATTATATAAAACCAACAACACCAGGAGGCTTTCCTACCATCGACCGTAACTAGTAAACATGATAAACAACGCTAACATAAGAAACTGTACAATACCCTTTCCAGCTATAGGTGGATTTAACCATTCACCATTTTTAGATATGGTTAGAACTAGTTTGATACATCAACAATGGTCTGGTCAAACAGTTAGGGAAATTGCTGAGAGTAGTGAAGATAATCCATTTAATATTCGAATTGGACTTCCACACACAGACGAGCAATTAAAAAATGATAGAGTATTTTTTATTACAAAGTATTTATCGTATAATCCAATAACAAAGCAGATTGAAAATAGAGAGTTAATTCCACTAAGGAATATGACAAAGGTCTATATTGGTCAAACTACACAAGAGCAAGATTATAAAGATTATTCTTTATTTGTAGATGGTACCATTGTAGCCAATGATGTTTATATTAAAAAATTTAAATCTCTCAAGGATAAATCTATGGGAGAGCTAATCATAGGATTAATGGAGAAAGTTAGTAAATTACAAGCAAAAGTAAATGAGCTCACAGCCATTGTACACAAAAACACAACTATTTATAATCAATGAGTCAACTAACCAACTTTTTAGTGGAAGGCATACTTCTAGAGGAACAAGGCATCACTGTATTACTTCCTGGTGGATTCAAACCACCACACGCTGGCCATCTTCAATTAGCTGAAAAATACGCTGAAAGACAGGATGTAAAGGAGGTTCTTGTGTTAGTTGGGCCAATAGAGCGTGATGGTGTTACAAGAGAGGAGTCAATTAGAATTTGGAAAATATTAGCTAAGAATTCAAAAATAAGAATTATAGCTACTAACTTTGATAACCCAATGCAAGCTGCTTATGAGCACGTTTTGAGTCTACAAAAAGATTCAAAGGCAGTCGTAGCAATGGCAGCTAGTAATAAAGGAGAAGATGCTAAACGATCTGATATATTTGTTCAAGCCATTAATGGAAAGTATAAAACTCAAGGTACAAAAGATGGTCGATATACACCAAAAGATGTAACAGCTATTAAGCTTGGAGTGGATGTATCACCTATGCTATATACAAATAGAACAGATGGGAATACTGGTCCAATTAGTGCATCAACTCTTCGTAGTGATATGCAAAAAAAGGACATACAAAACATAAAAACAAACTATCCAAATTTAGCTGACGCTGAAATGAGCAAAGTCTTGAGTGTACTTACAAACGTAAAATTAAAAGAAAATATGGATAGTTTTAATAAAACTAAAATAAAAGAATTTATAACGAAGGCGATCAAACAAGGTGGTGATGCAAAGAAGGGTATATCAAAACTAATTCGTCGCGAAAAATTAATCAAAGAAGAAAAACAAGCATTAATAAAAACCCTTAAAGCCGTAGGAGTTGTAGCTATACCAGGTGGATCAATGGTGGCACTTGGGACATATTTAGTGGAAACATACCTAAGATCCAAACCTACAAAGGGTTTACTGCTAGAAGGTGGTGCTGGTGGACATATGGCTCACCCATTTGACTTTACAAACTCTGGTCCGGAAATAATAAATGTCTTTAAGAAATCAATAGAATCAATAAAAAAAGGTGGAACTAGTGTAAAGATAGATGGGGTTAATGCATCAATTAGATTAGCTGATATTAATGGTAAGCGTGAATTTGCATT
>Ga0181358_1000607_pt1 | contig 15913 bp, 24 predicted proteins | sample Fa13VDMM110SD_FD_130096 | JGI IMG/M metagenome (GOLD analysis project Ga0181358, IMG submission 130096) | Freshwater viral communities from Lake Michigan, USA - Fa13.VD.MM110.S.D | ecosystem: Environmental > Aquatic > Freshwater > Lake | place: USA: Michigan | collected 2013-09-24 | reverse complement strand
CTGGGCACATTCAAATCCCGCAACCTATGCGTAGCTCGAGAAGCAGACACCTTCATCGCAATGACCTTCGGCAACAAACACCAAGTCAACGATGGAGGCACGCGCCACACAGTCAACGCGATGCACGCAAAGGGCATCAACGGATACCACCTCGATCTCAACAACCTCAAGCTCTACACGGCCAAGTGATCTCCAGACCTCACTCTCCAATCAGGAGGGTGGGGTCTGTTTGATGATCGACTCAACCGTTGACTGCTTACCTATGATACCGCACTTCCTCATCACACTGTCAGCGCTGCTAACAACAGCAAAATTACTCGGACACAGTCCAATCGACTGGTTTGTAACACTCGCACCGCTGATAATTGCAATCATCATCCAAACCATGGTCAACATGGTTCAACGTCACATGAATCGGCTCGCAGAAAAACGCGCTAACGAGGCTGTCGAAAAAATGAAAAAGGCGTCTCGTGACCTCTTCCGAAGCATAGGCGCGCGTATCCTAAACCCCGACGACGATTGCGACTCATGACCGTCATCATCTGGACCGACAATCATGGCGCTGATCTGCTCGATCAGCTAAAAGCGGCATACTACTACTCAATTCAGGAACCAGCAATCCTGCATCACGACAGCTTTCAACCAGCACAAGTGACCCATCGGTATGAAATGCCGATCGGTGACTACAACAAACACCAACCAAAACTGAACACAATATGGACACGACTCCAGTTCGTAAAATCAACATCGGTAGAGGAGGCCCGTTCGGCAACCCATTCATTGGAAAGCACCCGCTTTCAGGCGAGACCTTGCAGGACTACCGCCGCTACCTGTGGGAGCGACTCAACTCAGACGCGCAGTTCAGAGCCCAAGTCAAAGAACTCCTCCCAGCAATCAACCACCTCTGGTGCCCAGGATGCGGACCAAGAGGCCACAACTGTGCAGACGGCGTCTGTCACGGCAGCATCCTCAAACGCGCAATCCACTGGCTCCAAAAATGAAACCATCAAAACTCCTCCCTCCCGTCCAACGCGGTGCATTCTGCCGACCACCGAACAATCCCAGGCAGCACACCGCAGTGCGATTCGGGCAAACCGGCACAATCATCTCACTGCGCAACCCCCTCTACTCGATGTTTCATCCCGACGGATGCAAACTCAAGTTCATGGTGTTCTCCAGCGACCTCTATATTCCAAACAAGTGAGAGAATTCCTTGAGGGCGCGCTGCTTATGTTTGGCCTCATAGGACTGATTGCTACAGCCATCGCGTCGTTCCATCATCACGACGCCACAATAGGCCTATTCGCAGTAACCAGCACCATCCTCCTACAACTCCAAATCCTCATCATAAGTCGCAAATGAAACTCATAGCTCAGCACGCCGACACACCGTTGGCATTCACCACGGCAGCCGGCGCAGACCGCATCACTATCACGCTTAAGCGCTACAAGCGCGGCGGCGTCATCACCGTAATCAAGGGTCACTCAATCACCCTGACTCATCGCGTGCCCACCAAAACACGCTTCAACGCCATCGCAAACTACCTGTCTCAGGGCGACGCATACGTGCGCCGCTGGGCAAAACTCGCACCCCGAAAAGCAATGACACCCCTCGACGCCTCACAAACGCAACTGCTCACAATTCTCCATAAACTCCACCACCGTGAGCCAGTAACAGGAACGCCATACACAGCCTACACCGACAAAATGATCGACCTGCGAGACGTGTGTCTCGCACTCGAAGAACCAGCCATCCTGGCTGATGCAGCAATCAAAACCATCGGACACATGTTCGTCGAATGGCCTGAGCTAATACTCCAAAGCCAAGACCTCGAAAATATCGTCCGGATCGTCACAGACGATACCATCATGGACGCGTTCGACGAACACGAAGACGGTGATGAACTGGTTCAGAGGCTCTTTGACCTAATCGACGTCCAACCAGACGACCTAGCAGACGGCCCAACCAGCATTGAAATCGATGACACCTACAACCAAACCGAAGCACAAGCCGACGCTGAGTGGGAAGCTAAATTCGAAGCCGAATTCGAAAAGCATCAACGAACTCAAGGCTTTCCGACGTGACATTCGATATGCCGTGACCCTAATTCAGCGCCTCACCGAAATGCTTGAGGACGGGCCAGCGGCAAAACACCTGAGAACAGCAGAGGCAAATCTTCTCTTAGCCAAGCAAGTGCTTGGCTGTCGCGAAGAAAATGCCATAGCCATCATACTCAAACCGTTCCGCAAACAAAAACGGCCCACCGCCACTCGCAAACGAAAGCCCTTCGTGATTCGACGTTCCTCCAGTCGCAATCATCTTTAGAAACAGGAGGATCAAGTCAAACTAATGCCAAAAGGCACATGTATATGAGCACACGCACTCGCAACCAGCCGGTCGCTGCACCCGCAGCCGATGAAACCACCACCGAAACCCCAACCATCGCTGAAACGCCGATCGTCACCACGGAAGCCCCTGCGCTCCCAACGTCAGTTCGCCTCTTTGACGAACTCAGAGAGATCGTTCGAAACGGGACGCCGCAAGACCGCGCCAACATCACAGCACTCGGCCACCGTCGCTACGACAGTGGCAACAGTCGCCCCTCCACCAGCGGGGGTCGGGCCGCCCCGATCTTCTATCCCTACCTGTTCGCAAAGAACATCTTCCCGAACAACGTCAATACCCCCCAGCAGAAGATGAACCACATCCGTGAAGAGATGCTGGCCAATCAAGACGACAAAAAGACCACGCTCCTCGCGGTCGACCTGTCCAAGCTGCTGACCGACGCAGGCATTGAACTGCCTGAGCACCTCACTCAAGCCGCAGTCAAAGACGCGATCCTGAGTGAAAACACCCCCAGTGAAGAAACTCCTGTCGACGACGCCGTCGACTATCAGTTCTAATCCTCAACCTCAAAGCACAACATCATGGCTACCAAACAAAGCAAAAAAAACGCGCCTCAACCACAGGCACAAGACCAACGTCAATTCAACAGCCTCAGGGCCATCCCTCAGGCATTGACGCCACCGCCAGTATTCAGCTCCGACGAACTCGTCGAAATCCTCGACGGAATCATCACTGTCGTCAGGGCCTCATCACCTCCGCAGATCATGCGGACCGTGCAGGCCTTCGACGGGCTGGCGAAAACAAAGCCATTCACCAAGCACGTCAGCCTGGGCGAATACCCGCGCAATGGCGACCCAATCGCCTCTGCCGACTGGCTCCAGGCACTGCTTGGCAAAGCGCTTGCGCAAACGCTCGCGCCTGAATCGCCAGAAGAATGCTTTGGGGCCAAGAACATCGCCATTAGCGCAGAACGCGCCGGCATCAAACTCCCCCAACACCTCAACAGTCAGCGCCTCGGCGCCGACGCAGCCCGTCGAATGCAAGCGCTCAAAGGCCTTCGCATCGTCTTCTAGGCAACCAACAACATCACCGCATACGTCTTCACGGACGTATGCGGTTTTTCTTTTTTCACTATCACCAGTCCACAACATCGCCCTCCGTCGGACGTGATCCCTGGCGATCACCAAGCAAACGAGGCAAAGCCCGCTTGGCTTCCTTAATCAGCAAAATCTCCTCAATCTCTTTCCGAAGCTTCGAAATAGCGTCCGTGAGGCCAGGAACACTTTCTAATGGCGCTGTCTTCAAAATCTCCACCAACTCATCTCGCCGCTTTTGCAAGATAGGCACAATCCTCAAAGACAGAGTCATCTCAGCACCAACCAATCCCGAATCCGCACAGGCTGCAACCTTCGCTAAAAACCCAGGCGCACCCTGACCTCCAATTTCCCCGCTCAACAACTTGCTCTGAAAATCGTGCCAATCATCCTCCTTAGCAACATAGCACAATGGCTGCAACATAATGCCAAACTCTTTTGCACAGTCCGACAGCGACTTCCCATCATGAATAAATGCCGCGGCAGCCAGTTTATATTTCAATTTGCGCCTCTGAGTCTTAAACGGAATTGGACGGGTCGGTTCAGCCATGCGTGATCATGCTTGAACCCTTGCCAAATTTCAAGAGGTTAAAGTCAGTTGATCGCATGAAATTCTACCTCCTTGCCTCAGTGTTGGATGACCTCGCACACATGAACTTCCTTTAGCAGACTATTTTTCGCGTGTGTGATATGTGCAGGAGCTTCGCGCCTCAATGGATGGCTCGCAATCTACCTGTTCATCATCATGATCATCGCATAACCCATTTCCAGTAACCCTGGAATCGTAAAAACAAGCAAACACAAAACACATGAAGAAAACCGTATTCATCGCCTGGAATGGCCAAAACAACCCGATCACAGTCTCTGAATCTGCCACCGTGCAGCAAATTGTTCAGAACCCTCAGGTCAAAGCCACTCTCCGCCTCCCTGACAACTGCATCGCATGCTTCAACGGCGTCCAGGACTACGACGGTCCGATCTCCGACCAACAAACCATCCAAATCATCAGTCGCCCAGCCAACAAGGCCTAACCAGCCAACAGTCTAGTTTCGCAACAAGGGGAGTGGGCAGTAATGCTCGCTCCCCAAACCTTCTAGTTCTTATGCTAACGACAAATACAAACACCAGCGAAACCGTCATTCGTCACATCTATGACGAAAATGGCAACATCCTGCTCCACAACGCAGTGATCGAGCGAACCATCAACGAGCGAATCATTGGCTGCAATGGCGTATTGACCGATCCCAAGGCGATTGTCATTGAATCTGGAACAATGCTGCTCCAACACAATGGCTACACCCTGCCAATCACCATCCTTAAAGTCCTTTCAAGGACCCGCATCTATACCATGTGGATCGTGAAAATGCTCCCTTGGACTGGCCGGATTCACCACCGCGCTGACGGCCTATTCTACATGTCCGATGCCGACGGCCAAGGCAATGTCATCTCCACACTCCTCAGCGCAGGCGCAGACACGTCCTACTGGGCTTACATCCAGTTGCACGGAACCGAACTCATGTATCTGGTAAAACTCCGCAAAACTGCCGCCGGGCACTACAAAATGTTTCACCCAGACGTCAGCAACACCAATAACGAAGGCATTGCCTGCGTTGGGGGGCACACGCTAAAGCACAAGCTCTCCAGCTCAAATAATCACAACAGTCGCTCCGTGCTTACTGAGCTGTTCTTCAACAAGTTCAATGCAGACTGGACCCAGCCAAGCGTAAAGGAAAACAACCTATTCGACATGGGGCCCGACGGGCAGCCGCAACACATCTACGTGCAAAATCGCAACATCACCAACATCAACCAACACCTGGACATCCCTAATTTCCAGGCGCCAGCATGCCCAACATACAAAGCTGACGCACCAGCCGCCGTAGGCAAAGCCATTGAAATATGAAGCAATTCGCCCACACTGTCACCTCTACACCAAGTCGCATTTGCACAATGCGATTAGACATACTCGCAAGCACAACAGACGAAGTGCGACTGATCGGCGCACTACTGCAAGCTCGATCCACCAATAAGCCAATCGACAAAAAGAATCCCGCGCCACCAGACATTGATCGATTCTTTCACGACAACGCCACCCCAATCAGCGAAATCAATCGCATGGTAACACTCATTCTGCCCAACAATGCGCCCAACCCATCCATTAACCCTAACTACATCGACGCCGTCGAACTCGATGATGACGACAATGAATGGGGCGGCGACGATGACGACGAAGATAACGACCCAATCTAAACACGAGTAAATGAAAATCGAAAACATAATCCTCGTTGGCCTCGGAGGCGTTGGAGCCCAACTGCTACCAATGCTCCGCGAGCTCCAACCTCAAATCATCCACCTCATCGACCACGACGCATTCGAGGCGGCCAACCAACAGCGTCAACCCCTCTCGCACGAGTATCCCAACATGCACAAAGTTGAGGCTATGCGATTGCACTGGGAGCCATTCATGTCTCCAATCGTGCTCAATCCCATGGCTGAACTCATCCAAAGTATCTCAATGGGCGGACTCGGCCAGCCAGACAACACCATCGTCATCAGTTGCGTCGACAATAAAAAAGCACGCAATCACATCCGCAACACCTGTATCGCTGAAAAGTTCATCATGCTCACAGGAGCAAATGAGCGATACTCGGGCGAAGCACACATCATCTACCCTGAAGCAATCGGAACCAATCGTGATCCATGGGTGCAATATCCAACACTCGGCGACGAAACTGTTGCTGAAAGCACAACGCCAAGCTGCTCTGTGGACCCAAATCCACAAACCTATGCCGCCAACGCGCTTACAGCCGCCGCCATGATCCACCTCCTGCGCCTGCACTCTGTTATCGAGTTCGACCTGGACCCCTCAACTACCATTGCCACTACCACAAAATACACAGTGGGCGACTTCCAAACCATCCACAATTATGCCGACACCTAGCCCTATCAACATTGGTGAATCCCCGCCCCCGCAACAACCCAATGACAACAGCCTCGATGCAAATGCACGCGCATTTGCCGCCACAATGGCGCTTCTACATGCAGCACGCGCCAACCAACCCATAGAAGCAACAATCGCCGCTAACCCACGCACCACCGCAGACGAACCACTCACAGAGCTCGAAGAAATCATCGCTACCCCAACGGCAACAATCCAAACTCTGCCGCCACGCAGCAAAAAGACACCAGTAAAAAAAGCGCCAGCCAAACCTAAGGCCCAAGCAAAACCTGCGCCTCCAACTATCACAGACGAGCAGGTTGCCTGTGGTGCCAAAATCCTCAAAGCGCTCAGCCTGCTTGAGCTCGCCAAAAAACTGGACACAAAACCATCAACATTTGTATCCACATACATTCGCAGCAAACTTCAAGGTGCCCATCTCAACGTCACCTTCAATCAGCCCATCACCAACTACCGAGAAGCGTGCGCTCAAGCGTCCGTCGTTCCGCCGCCTCCGCCTGAGCCGGTTCGACCTATGAGCCTCACCATACTCTCTCAGCACATGCAGCAAATCTCCCACTCGCTTCAGACCAACTCCTCAAGAGTATTCCACCTTGAGGTGCAGACACCGGAACAAATAGAGCAATTTCGCCCCATTCGAGAATATCTTGCCGGCAGTCACACAATCTCCGGCTACACAGACTACGTCAACTTTTCAGAATCCAGCGCCATTTCCATCCCAGCAAGCGATATAATTATTCGCATTCCCGTCAGGGCGCTGGCGCAAGCAAACCAGCCAATAATCATTGACAGATTCCGGAGCTTTTCCGAAAGCGAAATACCCAACCAACCATATCGCCTCCTCAAGGCAATCGAAGTGCCCGAAATCACGCTCTTGCACGCAGCAATCAAAACATTCACCAACGACGTCAACATGTCGCGCAACACGCCGGCACCAGCAATTCTGCCTCTGATGCTAACGCTATTGAAGCGCCTTGCTTTCAGCGCCAGCACGATAACTAATCCAGATTTCAATCGCGCCGTCCAAGAATACGCGCCCGACCTAACACTGCACATTGGCATCACTAATACGCCGCGCGCACGCGCACGAATCAGCGCAACCGTCTAAAAAACATGAGAACCAAGAAACAACAAAAACTCCGAACGCCACCACGCGGCGGACTCCAAAACACTATGCCCAACGAAAACCCTGCTGACGTCGACATTGCCTTCGAGCTCCCCGAAGCGCCACCACCGCCGCCACCCATCTATGCCTCCGGCACAGTTGAGTTGCTCGCGCCAACCGAAACACCATTCGGAAACCTCATGGTGCCAACAGGCGTCAAAACCATCATCAAAGAGCAAATGCCGCAACCGGAACACCCAATTCCCCTGCACCTCTATCAACAAGCCCTCGCATTCATGCACTGGACCTTTGAAAAGTTCAACGCAGAAGGCATGATCTACGGCTTCATGAACAATCAGGGTGATTGGCGTTTTCAACCACCAATCCAGGAGACGCAGGGCATGACCGTAAGCGCCAACTCGTCCGATCTTGAGCAAGAAATGGCCCAAGCTGGATACACACTCAGGTTCACACTGCATCATCATTGTCGCGTCGCTGCCGGCCAATCCGGCACAGACAAAGCCTCAGAACACGATCAGCCCACAGCACTCCACATAACCGTCGGCGATATGGAGCGAGAAAATTACAGCATCCACTCCAGATTGGTTGTGCGCGGCGCCACCGTCATGCAACTAATCGTCTCCGAAGACCAACTGATCCACTTCATCAAGCCGGCGGGCCAAAGTGGAATCTTCATTCCACCAAAGCTCATCAAAGACCTGTTCAAAACACGGACAGTCATCCCATTCCCAGACGAATGGCAACAAACCATCAGCCGAGGGACCATCGCGATTAACACGCCGGGAAAGTCCCACCAACAAACCACAATGGATCCGGTAATCTCGACTGGACAGAAGACGACTACTACGGACACTGGCCACTCCACTACCCAGGGGCAGGTGAACGGCGGCACTATTAACCCAAGCCAGCACCACAGCAGCATCATGTTTCGGCTCACCGACGCACCAGTCACATTCGATAAGCGCATCAACGCAGAAAATAAATTCCGCCAGCTTATCCGTGACATCAATTACCTCCAATACATGGAGCAAAAACCAGCACTCATCGAGCTATTATCGCTCTGCGCGTCTGAGCAATTCGACATGGTCTATGTCGCATCGCACATCTCTCAGGTCTTCAGCGAAAACATCCTGCACCAACTCCCATTCGGATTCGTGCCTCACTTGTTACCAGCCTGGGACTTCTACTACAATCAAAAAGGCCTCTTCGCTGACGAAAGGGCACTCTTCGACGGCAAGGGAAAGCTCAGTCTTAGCATCTATGAAGAGGACTACCACAAAGGAACACCGTGGTTGTTGACGTGCCTCCAGCAAATGCAACTACAAAGCAAGGCGCGGGGCATTGAAATCCCGATCAAAGCCACGGACCAGCGCTGGCACCACATCCTCACCCCAAACATCACAAAGGGCGAGCGCATCGAACGCCTCTTCCGTGCACAAACCACAAGGCCGCGCCTTCGCTCAATGCTGGTCGGTTAAATTCCGACAAAACTCTTGCAGATCACCAAATCTCAAGATAGTTTTGTCAGGCAAATGGACTCAGATAGAGTCAACCCTGGCCACTTGGGTTAAGTGGCAAACCTGCAAACACGAAAACATGATCAAAAACATCGCATCCATCCTTGGCTTGAACCACAACGGTCGCTACAACGATCGCGCTCAAGCCGCAGCAAACCAGGTCCAACTCCAGCAAGAGCAACTCGTAACGTCCCTTCGCCTCGAAGTGGCACGCATCGACGCCTCCCTGCAAAAGGTCACTGACGTTGGCCCCGACACCACGGACTCCCTGCGTCCCGTCAACCACAACTTCGACGCGCACAGCTTCGTCCGCAACGTCCAGGAACTCAGCGTCGCCAAGCGCAACGCCAAGATCGAACTGGACATCGCCATCGCCAACTATCGCGAAATGTTCGACACTGACGTGCCGAGCGGCATTGACGTGGCCCCTGCCGCGTGTGTGAGCGCTGAGTAAGCGCTCGTTTGCAGAAACCAGCCAGGGAGCCAAAAGCTCCCTGGCTAATTCTCACGAAACATGGAGCTCTTAATCTACGACGAATTCAACGGTGAACACCGTGAAATCACCAGCCGTGAAGACGCAATCAACCTTCCTGCGTTGATCGATACACACGGCGACAGCTACGACATCTATGTGAAAATTGGCAACGTCATGCTGAATAAACGTGAAGACGACAACGAAGACTACATCACCGTCGGCGCTGAATTCACGCCAGCGCCAATGCCATCAATCAACACATACCCAACATTCAACCACATCCGCAATGACCTTGCGGCTCAAACAGCTCAACTCTCACAAACATTTGCCACAGAGGCAAATAACCACCAATTCAACATGGAAATCAACCTAGCACCGCAAGACGACATCGAAGTTCAATTCGGCGTCGACATCACCACAGACGAGCAACCTGAATCCGAAGACGCTATCGAAATCGAATTCCACAAGCTAGACGGCCCATGCGTCCTTCAAGGTAACAGCGCCTACGCACCTCATCAGCAAATCGCAGCACGCGACCAAACTGAGGCACAGCCAAAACGCCGCAACCACCTGTAACAAACCCGCCCGTAACCCATCGCGGTTACGGGCACTTTTACTATCATGACCGCATTCCCAATCATCCCACTGCTTCAAGACATCGGCCAACTCGACCCTCTTGAACTCGCCAAAGACCCAGAACTAACCCTCCGCTACTGCCAAATCGCAGCCACAGCAGCGCCAAAAATCACAGCCCTGCTAATCGCTATCAGGGCCCAAACCCAATCAATGGGCAAAAAGACAGACCAACAAATCGTCAAGTCACTTCTCGACCAACTCGAACCACTCCTTATCAATGCCCACACAAACACGCCTATCCCCAAATAACGACCTGGCCAACGCTACGGCCATCATAAAATTCCTGACACAGCCCTACCTCGATAACATCGACAAGCCAGGATTCATCTTCCAAAACCGCACCATCCTCACTCAATGGGCCTACTACAAGCTCGAATGGGCTAATGGTGTGCTTGAAACTGGCAAAATCACCGCCAAACCAACCGCAAAATTCAACAACGCAGAAGTCAATGCCTGGGAACATGAAGCCGAGATCGAAATCGACAACCAAATAGGCGACATCATGTATGAAGACTACATGAGCTACGCCGGCGACGAAGCTGGCGTCACGCTGCCAAATGGCCACGTCATGGTGATGCTGCACGCCTACCACTGTCTCTGTGCATGGATGATCAGCTCACGATACAGGCGCAACCACCCACCTCCACGCAAACCCTCAGCCAACCAACGCAACGACGACTCGATCGCTGCATTCCTCGCAACAGACGACAAAGACCTAACCTGATCCCTAGAGATCACTGCCCGTCACCGCGCAAGCGGTGGCGGGCTTTTTCTTTTTCCCAAGTGCCGTGCGGCGCTTGGGCTAAACGCATGCTTATCGATACCACGCCACACACATGTCCGTGAGGGGCGCGGCCAAGGTCCGTGAGGGGCGCAGTCCAGGGTCCGTGAGGGGCGCGAAATGGACGTTGACCCCGCACTCATAATGTGCAAATGTGCTTGCACAATGGACACCAATCCAATCGAAACCAAACTCGCAGACTTCCAGCTAATGCCATGGAGCGGTCAGACCGTCCACTTCCCAGCATACTCCTTCCAGGGACAGAAAGACCCCCTTGACGCATACTGCTTCGACCCCAACAAAGAACAGCTTCGTCTCTACCGCGACCTCGCTGACACCCTCGCTGAATTGCGGGTCGGCTGCCAAATCATCAACGGCTACCCCGTCATCATCTCATTCGACCCCCCTTCGACGCTCCTGGCCTCCTACAAGGCGACCATCCTGTCTCGGGCCTCCACTTCCTCAATAACCGTGCCCTCTCCCCCTGGTATGGTCTACATGCCCTTCCAGCTTGCGGGCATCAACTTCCAGCGCGCCAAGAAGAACACCCTCTTCGCCGACGAGATGGGGCTTGGGAAAACCATCCAGATCATCGGGAGCTTCAATGACATCCTCAATGAAGACCCGCATCGCTCAATGCTGGTGGTCTGCCCAGCCTATCTCAAACTCAACTGGAAGAAAGAGTTGGAGCGGTGGCTGATCCGCCCTACCACGCCCATTCATATCGTTAATGCCCAAACGAAGGGTAAGCCATCCAAGTTTCCCTCCTGCGAGCGTGGGGGCGTCGCTATCATCAACTACGACATTCTCGACCGCTACATTGACGACATCAACCGCAACCACTTCAACGTGGTCGCCCTGGATGAGTGCCACATGATCAAGACGCCCGAAGCGAAGCGCACCCAGGCTGTCTTGGCTCTCAAGATTCCCCACAGGTTAGCGGCGTCCGGCACTCCGGCGGTGAATCGCCCTGTTGAGCTGTGGCCCATCATTCGCTTCCTGCTTGGGGAAAAAAAGGCTCCTCCGTATTGGGACTTCGCCAAGGAATACTGTGGCGGCAAAAAGACCCCCTTCGGGCTGGATGTCCGAGGCTCCTCCAATCCTGTGAAGCTCCGTCAGTGGATGCGGCGCACCTTTATGATTCGGCGCCTCAAGTCCGAGGTGCTCAAGGAACTCCCTCCCAAGACCCGTCAGGTCATCGAGCTTCCGGCCGAGGGGGAGATTAAGATGGTGGTCGATATGGAGAATGCGAAGTTCGCCCCCCATGAGGACACTATTGGCAAAATGATGGTCAAGCTGGCCGAGGCGGAAATCTCCGAAGATGATGATGAGTTTCACGCCGTCTCCTCTGAGTTAGCGCGGGAAATCAAGATGGCGATCCATGAAATCTCCGCGGAGCGCGTCCGACTCTCCCAACTTAAAGCCCCACTAATTGCCGCTCACGCCAAGGATTGCTTGCTCGACCCCGAAAAGAAATTGATCATCTTCACCTACCATAAGGAAGCTGGGCGCATGATCAGTGATCTCCTGGGATCAGGCAAACCAGTCGACGGAGACATGAAAATCTCTGACCGCCACGCCGCCTGTGAGCGCTTCCAAAATGACCCAGAATGTAGGGTTATTGTAGGCACTATTGGAGCCATGGGCGTTGGTGTCACACTCACAGCCAGCTCCCATGTAATCATCGCTGAGTTAGACTGGAGGCCTGGGATCATGTGCCAAGCCGAGGACCGAGCCCACCGCATCGGACAGCTAGGAAACGTCCTAGTGCAGTATTTCCTGTTCCCTGACTCGGTTGATTCCAAGATGATCGGCAACCTCATTGAAAAGATGGAGGTCCTGTCTCAGGTGCTCGATCAGGGTGGCGTCAATGAATCCAGTGGCTCGAAGACTAAGCGGAAAAAGAGTCCGGTCATGGAGTTCTACGCCTCCAAGGTCACCCCTGAAGTCCAGAAACTGGTCCTGCGCGGCCTGATTGAGCTTGCTGCAATGGACGATCGGCGCACCCAAGATTCCAAGGGATTCAGCAAATGGGACTCACCAATCGGCCATCGTCTCGCCTCCAAGGGCTCCCTGACGAAGCAGGAGGCGGCGTTCGGCCTCCGCTTGATCTACCGCTACCGAAGGCAAATTCCTGACATTGCAAGTGCATTACCTCTTGCGGAACTCCAAAAGTGACCTATCTCCATTGAAATGATCCACCCAGAAAAAGCCCTCCGCGCCAAGTTGAGCGTCCGGCAAATCGTCCTTCTCGGCCTTTTGCCACGCCTCGATTTTCATTCTACCGCCCGCATTCACAGGGCATACATGGCCCTTCGCTGCGAGAAAATCACCCGCCAGGGGGTGGACTACGAGTTGCGGGCCCTGGAAAAAGATGGCTATTTGATTCGATCAGAGCATAATAGCTACATCAAGATCACGCCCAAAGGAACATCCGTCCACACCCGAGTTACCTATCATGAGCCGAAAATTAAAATCCGACGCCGCAAACGTCAAGCGCCGCAAGAACAACCGAGCTGAGTATCTGAAGTATCAGGCCTCGGACAAGCGTAAGGCCTATCGTGCCGAGCTGAATGCAGAGGCGAGGAAGAGAGGAATTTATGGAGAGCGCGAATCAAAAGGTGTCGACATCCTTCACAATGACAAGACTGGCAAAATCAAGGGCGTTGGCTCTGCTTCAAAGAACCGCGCTGCGGGTGCAAGAAAAGGTGCTAAAATTAGAAAGAAAAAGTCTTGACCTATTTGAAATCTCGCTGATTATCAATTCACCAAATCGTTGCTTGGAACCGCACTTCCATGCAGCTTCAAGCAACGGCAAACTGCCCCCAATGATCGTGCGAGGATCGCTGGGGGTTTTTTGTGCCTATTGTTTATGACCCAACACAACCCCACTCGCTGCACCTACGTTATCACCAAACGGGGCGCCTTCAAAGGAAGGACCGTCAAGGCCCTCTGCACTAATCACTTTGTCGAGAAGGTCGACGGACAAAAATACTGCGCGGTCCATGCCCGCAAGGTCAAGGGCGAACAGTCGCCCGCCTCACAATCATAAGTCGCCAATCAGGGGCGACGCTGACGCCTCACAATCCCCTGGACGGCCTGAGGGCGCAGAGCAAGGGATTCAGCATTACGGTTCTCCTCGGACTTGGAATCAGAGGAGATAATGTCACGCCACCAGGAAGTCCGAGGTGGGGCCATAACAACCTATCCCAAACAGCTCTTCAATGAGTGTCACCGTAGCTGGGGTTGTTGCCATCGAAGGATGGCTGTGTGTATGCGAGACTCCGATTCTCAAAAGAAAGGAACTTCAGGCACAGTGGATACCCAGCAATGGGACCATTGTGCCGCTCAACCCCTCAAACTCAAAGAAAGACACCCTCCATGAAACCACTCCTCACCATCGAACAACTCCACAGCCTGCTCAGGTATGACCCAGACACTGGACTACTCTGGTGGAGAAGATGCCCAAACTCTAACCTCTATCACACATGGCAAACCACCCCAGCCGGCAGCCTCCATCACGAAGGCTACATCCAAATCCGAGTGATGAGACGCCCTCTTCTCGCCCATCGAGTTGCATGGGCCCTATATTACGGAGAGTGGCCCCATTTGACTGTCGACCACAGAAACACCATCAGGACAGACAATCGCATTGAGAATCTCCGACTGGCCACCTTCAACCAACAAGCGCACAATTCCGTCATTCCACGCAACAATACATCCGGAACAAAGGGCGTATCCTTTAATGTTCGCGAAAAAAAGTGGAGGGCATCAATCCTGGCGAACGGGCAGTATCACGGTCGTGATTTTGTCAAAAAAGAAGATGCTGTCACCTACATCACCTCCGTGAGGGAGCAGTTTCACGGGGAATTTACCCGCCACGAATAAAACAACTTGCAAGAACTCAAGCACACTCACACATTCAAATCCTATGAAACTACCGAACGAACACAGCATCGAAGATCAAGTCTCGCCAGTATCACTTGCCATCCTTCAAGATGCCATCCACAACAACGCCAAAGGCAAAGGCTTCTACGAAGGAGTTGATCTCCAGGGACCACCTGCCAAAGAACTCGTCTCATCACTTGTTGCCAACCTTCACGGTGAGGTTTCAGAATTCTGGGAGGCATTTCGCAATGGCAAACTTGGGTCTCCATGCGACAAAGCCGAGAAGATGGCGGAGCTTGGCCTCATGCCCCTCAACTGTGCCGAGGAAGAGTTGGCTGACATCGTTATCCGCGCCTTTGATTCAGCCGGGGCACTTGGCATTGACCTCGGTCGCGCTATCATCGCCAAACACAACTACAACACCACCCGCTCGCACCGCCATGGCGGAAAACAGGCCTGATGCCATTAACCGCGAAACCTCACGCAGGGCCCTCGACAAGCTCAGCGTGGGGAACCGTCTCCGCCTCATGTTCGGTCATGAGGTTGATAAGTCAGACCCTGGCTACCCAGAGTTCAAGCGCATCATCGACGAGGCTTCTGGCCGACTCACACCCAAAGACAAAACCCCGTGAAAGAATACATCTGTGGGGTATGCTGGAGGCGCTGGGGCAAGCGATTAAATCGCGGCTGCTGCGTCTGCACAAAAAGCGTCAACGTCCATTTCACATGCCCTTCAGGGAAAATTCAGCAAAACAGCTTGCAATATAAAGAACCTCAATTAGACTCTAAATCCTATGGTTAAACTCCACTTAAAAATCGGCAAGACACCCGTTGTCATCGAGGCAGATGACGTGCGTGACGCCTTCTCCGAATGCGAACTCATCTGTCAGCTCCCCACGCTTTGCGCTTGTGGGTGCGACGACATCATTCCAGCTTACAGCAAGGTTGCCTCATCCGGTGACGAGTTCTTTTTCCTCAAGTGCCGCGGGTGCGGCAAGGAGTTCAAGCTCGGTCAGCGCAAAGAGGACAAGCAACTGTTCCCAAAATTCGACGACGGCGACAACGGCTGGGTCGAGCCATACAAGCGTCTT
>Ga0181358_1000604_pt1 | contig 15948 bp, 15 predicted proteins | sample Fa13VDMM110SD_FD_130096 | JGI IMG/M metagenome (GOLD analysis project Ga0181358, IMG submission 130096) | Freshwater viral communities from Lake Michigan, USA - Fa13.VD.MM110.S.D | ecosystem: Environmental > Aquatic > Freshwater > Lake | place: USA: Michigan | collected 2013-09-24 | reverse complement strand
TCCGTGGAATAATCCAATGTTCTTCTTATCTGATTTTTGAATATCAGGTGGAATGTTATGTTCCATTAAAGAATAAACACACCAATTTACATTGTCGTCATCATACACTCCACGATTTTTAAGATAAACAATATTTTCATTCTTCAATGAATCAATAATAGGAGTAAGGGCATCCAACCTAGTATTATTATTTTCAAGGAAATCGTGATTTCCAATGATAACAATAGTTTTGGCAATTTTAGCACATTCCGACAACACCCACGCAACGAATTCAACTAATTCAGGAGTCATTTGATTCTTTGAGTGAACCAAATCTCCGGTAAATACGATACGGTCAGGTTGGATGGATGCCCACTCTTTGAAGGCTTGTTCAAGAATTCCACGATATAATTCATGGTCTTTAAACAACCTAATATGTAGGTCAGAAAAATGAATTAATCTCTTAATCATTTAATGTTATTTTAGGTTCTTCAGTTTCTTCAAATGGGTTAAATCCTTTATTAATGTGTCCACAAGAATCACATTTATAGATTGGAAAAGGAACTGTCGTGTCTTCACCTGTACCGGTTAAAAGTTTTGATACTTTTTTAATGTATACAACTTCCCTGAAATAAATCCCATTACAAGATTCACATTTAATTGTTTCACAATCTCTTAGATTGATTTTTGGCGTAATTTCACTCATATTTAAATTTATTTTTTAATTTATTATAACCAATCGTTTTGTCCCAATATCTTCAATTTTTTTAATTAAATTTTCCTCGGTATCACATTCGAAAACATTTAGTAAATTTGGTAAACATCTTTGCCACTCATCCACAATTAATGAGTCAAATTCTCTGTTAATAATTCTTGATTTCTCGTTACATTTAACAACATTTGGAATATGATTCATGGGAACCTTACTAATCCTCTTATAACAATCAGATTTTTCTCCAATTATCAATAAATTATTTCTACTTACCGACAATAATTGAACTCCTAATGTTGATTTACCGGAACCTTCATCGCCATTTACTCTTATTATTTTCATTTGATTTTTTCTTAAAATATAAGATAAAATCAACCTTTTGTCAAATATTGTTTCATATCCATATTCATAACAATATTCACTATATCTTGAGGGACTTTGTATTCATCGTATAACCCTTCTTCTTTCAAATGTGATATTACACATCCATACAATTTAATATTACCATATTTTGTCCCTTCTAACATTTTTAACAACAACTTACCATAAAGTGGTAATTGAATATTGTAGTGACCTAAAGCAGTATCATCATATTCGTCAAACGGATGTAACATTTTTTTTGTGTATTTTGTTGAAACAAAATTCTTTGGTTTATTGGTTTTGTAATCTGTAATTACTATCCCGTATTCAGTTTGGGTTCGATTCATTATCAACCACACTTTGTCCGGAGCTCCGGTATACTCTAATTCGGGATGTCCCAATACCATCTCGGTATCAAGTAAAACCGCACCCCTCTGTTCCATCAAATCCAAATATTTCTTACCGGCAACAATCATATTATCACCTTTCATTATCTGTGTTAAATCACAGTTAAATTCAGGTTGTCTTACATCTTTATAGTTTCCATTTCTTTTAATAAGTTCACTCTCTAAAACAAAGTGAACCCGACTACCCATATCTGTAGAGTATTTACCTGCAGCAGCCCATTCTTCAATTAATTCTTGTTGTCGTATTGGGTCACCACCCGCAACTTTTAAAGAAATTTCTTCAGTTGCAAACTCTGTATAGAATTTTTTTAATACCTTTGATACTGACGGATAATCAGTCCTTCCATTCATTGTATAGATGTGGTCTTCTTCCTCGAAGGATAAACCAAATTCTTCTTGTTTTTTTGAAATAATTTCTCTTATTTCTTTCGCAATTTCTAATAAATTCATAATATTTTTTTTAAAAATTATTTTTCTCAAACTTAGGTCTTAGATATTCTAACATATATTTGGCATAAGAAGTCAAAAATTCATGACCTTCAAATGTAAATATTTCCACTTTATTCTCAACCGCAAACTTATATTCCGTATTGAAATTTTTAAAACTCTCTCGATTGAATGAAATTGTATTTGACATAATATGGGGGTTTAATTATAACACAAAGATACAATTTTTATTTTAAATGAATGTTTTTATTTTTTTTACATTATTTCATAATAATATTCATCTATTTGTCCTCTCAAATCACAGATGTCTTTATCTTTAGGTAATTTGATAATTTTAATTTTATTGTATAATGTTCCTCCGTTTAATTCGTGATACAATTTAACCCCATCGAGCCACGCATCCCCATCTGTACAAATAATGATATTACCTTTAGCATTATTGTATAAAGTCTCGAATAATAAACTACTCATTTTCTTACCCAACATTACAATCGGATTATCCAAAAAGAAACTATCAAATACTCCCTCACATAAGTAAACATCTTTGTTCCAGTCAATTACACCCTCATTGAATATAATTTCGTCTTTGGCTGCGGTTGGATTCTTGTATTTCATCTTTCGTGGAACCCATGACCTTGCGACAAAATAATTTAACACACCCTCTTTATTAAAAGATGGGACAATTATTCTATACGCAAAATCACCAGTGACAGTATAACCTATCTTATATTTCTTGATTATTTCATCGGTAATACCTCTCGATTGGAGATATCTGTAAGCCTCAATATGAGGGATAAATCTTGGGTTAGAATCCTCAAAGGTTGTATAACCCTCAGGTAATTTTAATTTTGGTTTCTTAGCTTCCTGTTGTTTTAACTCTTCAGGTTTAATTAAATTATAAACTTTCTTTTGGGATTTGGTCCCGTGTTTGTCAAATAATCTACCGAGAGGGCCTTGAGTTCCCAATGTTTCTCCACAAGACCAACATTTGTAAACGTGTTTTGAATAATTAATTTCAAGATTTCCTTTACCATCACCATTTTCCAATCCTTTTTCGTCGGCACAGACAGGACAGTCAAAAGATATTTGACCTTTGGACTCGTAATGTTGTTTTTCTTTACCTAATACATCTCGGAGTAATTCAACTAAAACTTCAACTTCTTCAGTCATATCTTAATTATAATAAAAAAAATTTGAACCCAAATTAATGTTAACCAAGTCATATTAAACCCATTTAATCTTTTTTATTTCTCCGGTAAATCTTAAGTTAATCCCAAAATAAGCAACATGGTCTCTAACTTCATTAAAAATTAACCTTTTAATTAACTTATTAACTTTAATTTTAGATATATCCTTTTTATTGTAGATATCAGATTTAATCCATGTAGGTCCTGTCGATGAATCATATATCGCAAATAACTCACCATTGAATTCAACATCAACTTCACTAGTAAATTCGTATTTTCTAAATCCAACAATATTGAACGACCCTTTTAACCTTTTGTTAAAGCGCATAATATCTTTTTTAGAAAATTTTTTCAGAGCTTTCTTGGTTGCCTTTGAGTCTTCGTCATTAATACATTGTCTTACCACTCGGCAAATATAATCAAAATAAATTATACTACCAAATTTCTTTCATCCTCATATACCCTAACGCGCAAGTATAGGCATCGGTCATATCATAACTCTCTTTTTTAAGAGTGTTGTTTTTGGTATAGGCCCAAATAATTTGTGGTTCTCTTTTGGCTGCCAGTTCCCATATAACGGCTTTCTTATCAATATCTTTCGGTAATCCACCAAATAAAACAAATTTGCCCTTATCATTTTTTTGAACCAAATGAGGGAAAGCAAATTTTCTTGAATTATAAGTCGAGACAAATTCAGGGACAACTCCAAGAACGTCATAAACTTCTTTACATACTAATGTGTTAAATCGTATTAGAGTTCCGACAGTATAAACATTATTGGAGTTTAGTAGTGGTTCTTCAATAACCACATATGTTATTCCCATTCCAACATATTCTTCGAGTTTTTTTCTGAAGATATTACTTTTAATAAGTAATTCTTCAATTTTATTTTCAACTTTTGGTTTAGGAACCGGTGACACATGGGTCAATTCTAATAATTCTTTTGATTTAATATCAAACAAGGCACATCCTATTGTTCTTGTTGAGACATCAAGACCAAGAACTTTAGGTGAAGTTCTATTAATGGTTTTTGTCATAAATTAAGTTTAATTTAACTCGGATTGTTTATGCGTTTATTATTGAGTTAAGTTTAACTAACTTAGATATTTTTGTAAAGTTTAATGAGATTAAAAGTCAAGTTTAGTTACAAATTGTTGAATTCCTTGCCGTAATAGAGGTGATTGTAATTTAGATATTACCATAAGGTCTTTACTATCATCATATAACCCAATTTCAGTAATATATGAAGTGGTTCCTGAAGTCCAAGTAGGATTTGATGTGTTAGTAAATTGATTCCTCCCAAGATTTATTAGATATCTCATTTCGTATATTGTCGCAGAAATATCAGTTTCGAGATTACCATAAAAATAAAATTCGTCACCGAAATTTAGTATTTCATTCTGACCATTTTCAGGAATATCAATATAGTTTGATAAATTATATGTAACCCCATTATTATATAAATCAGGTGTTATTTGGAATGTAGTCCCTGTCAATCCACTAACAGTTAAATAACCGTTAATCGTCGCACCAGTTATTTCACTTGTTACATCAATTTCAATCCAGTTTGTAGGACTTGGTTGAGCATCTCCAACAACTAATTGACAAATTAATTTAATTGAGTTTGCAGAAAAACCTGTTAATATGAAATCCGCAAAACTTCCATCCGATAAAAACGGGAATTCATTTCCAAATCTAACCGCAACATTTTGAGAATCACTCCCACAAGTTGGTGATGGCCCATTTATAACTGAATAATAATTACAATGTAATGAATTTGTAAAACCTGTTGAGTCTAATCTATAAGTAACCCACATTCTTTGGGTTTCATTCGTTAAGATACCGGTAGCATTTTGACCATTTGAAAAACAAGTATTTGGGGTTAAAAGAGATAATTTTGGTGCGGGTATCGTCCAATTCCTATTGGCCTTATACGACATCGCAGCAATAACTTCTTCATCATCAATAACCACCATTTGTGAATCGGGGAAAACCTTACCAATTCTATTCAAGTTACCATTACTATCCGAATTGGTGTCCCATAGTTGGTAATATCTAATGCCCGGGTCATTCATATCAACATTTTTTGTAGATTTAATGTATTTTGGTATACATAAATTAGGGTATCCTGGAGGGTCAATGTAGAATGATTCTCCAATAGTACCACCTGTGGATTTATGCCACATCAAAGTTGGAAGAGTTAATTTAAAGTTTCTGGCCAATCCTGTATTATTAGTTGGATTTTGAGGGTCAAATGGTATCGTTGCAAATTTTTCACCATAAACATTATCAATATCTTGATTAGTATAGTGTATAATTCCTATCGCCTTTTGTTCTTTAGGTGTTACAATAATTCTTTCATCAAATGAATTGTAATAATATACTAAACCATTGTCAGTTTGACCACTTGGTTCTTGATAACCTAAATATTCTTTTGTTCCAATGTAAGATACTGAACCATATTGAGTATAATCTTCATAACTACTACTAAATAATCCCGCAGGACTTACAGACCATGGAATATTCATATTCCAAATTAAAGTATTCTCACGATTACTAACATCACACGGTGATTCAAAATTGAGGGTATCAGTCTGCCAATAAGGTGCCGGAGTAATCGTATCATATAGTTGAGTCATACTTGATGGATATATTAAAGCTCTTGCATAACTCCCAACAGGTGCGATACTTGTATAATCAGGGACCGCTCTATCTAAAGTTAACATATAACTAGTTGTTCCTGTAGTTCCGGTTGATGGATTAATATCTTGTATCCTATATGTTAAAATAGGATATGTTCCAACATCATTACACCCGCCGTTAGGATCATAAAATATTGTTACATAATCATTAATCGATGGTGTTCCCGAGGTTGCATCACAAATTGGATTATATAAAATAATTTCAATTTCAGTTTGACCTGAAAGTGCCATCATATCAACAACATAATTTGAGGTTATAGTATATGCAGAACTAGATTGAACTAAGAAAACATCACTGGTACCACCTGTGGTAAAGAAACCTTTCACTCCCGCAGAATTATAAACAGATTGTATTTGACTATCTAAAAATGGTATTCCATATGTATTACCACCACTTCCTTGAACATAATATGGGTATTTTATGTTTTGTTTATTTGAATTTGGTGATCCACTATCATTTTGAGCGTTGAATGCAGGCATTAATATATTGTTATTACCCACATTATAATTTGATGCAGGTACTGCATTATAACTTACTTCACTATCACCTATTTGAAAATAGGAAATATTAAAATTTCCTTGTGAAATTTTATTTCTCCCGACATCGGTTAGTCTGGTGTTAATTAATGCTGAGGTGTTTTTTATAATATATGACATCTGTTGTTAAATTTATTATTTTATGGGTTTGAATTACTAATAACCTGAGTTGTTCCTCTAAAACCGACACTAGAACAAACAGCACCACTTAAAGTAGGTGACACAATATTAATACTAACATCTTCAGCAAGTAAAGTTGAGCACTCATTAATCGCAACTTGAAAAGAAGTTATTGTTAAAATTGAAGTTGTGACACCTGACACCACATCATTCGGCCCTATAGTTATTGTTCCATAACCATTGCTAAAAGTGGTTTCCTCCTGTGTTAAAGGAGAACAGAATGCTCGCGGTACTGTAGTTATTACCGGTACCGTTGAACTATTAACATTAATCACATTATTATTTTTTGTTACAACACTTGTACCACTAATTGTGCCAGAACCTGGTGGTGTAAATTTAGTTTGAAGATGACTAATGGTTAACCCTATTGTTAATGTTGTTCCTTGAGGTAAAGGTGGGTTTACATTAACTCTCCAAAACGATTGTTGAGTTGTAACGGTAGGTTGTGTAATATTATCAACTACAATATCAACAAAATAACTTATTGTTTGATTTAAATCACTTATTGTGACTTGATTATTTAATGTGTTAGGCGGAATTTCAGAATCTTTTGTAATAACATTATAAGTATTTGGACTTAAATTATTTATTATATTAATTGGTGAGAAAGTAACTCCGTTATCGATAGAATAACTATAAGGTGGAACACCATTACTGGTGTTTATGGCTATGGTACCATTATTGGATTGACCACAAGTTGAACCTTGAGTTGATACAGAATTAAATAGAGGTGAATTTGCCGGGCCATTACCTTCAACCATTGTTAATATTGCGGGTGTTCCTCCTGCAATACTCCAATCAGTAATCGGAATATTGGAGGTATTATTACTTATAGGTATTCCACCACTTAAATTCCAATTAGAAATTTCCCATCTTGAATTTTGAATTGACCATATAACATCCAATTGACTTAAACCACTATATGCAGACCAAGTTGGTTTTCCGTTTTGAACCCCATTAATGTCGAATTGTATTGGTCCAGGTGACCCTCCATTTAGGTCTTGATATATAAAAGATAAATTTGGATATACAGGTGTCGATGTAGGTGTAGGTGTAGGCGTAGGTGTTTGAGTAGGTGTTTGAGATAATGGGAATAAACTACAAACAGTACTTGCGGTATAATCACCATAAAAATCCACAACAGTAACCGGATAATCTCCCTGTGGAACACCGATTAATCTTTGTGTTCTTTGCCCACCATTCCAATAAAATGAATATGGTGAGGTTCCACCCGTAACTAATATTGATAAAATACCATCACTTGAATTTGGCGATGGTATACCCTCTACATTACAACTAATTCCCATATCAAAAATTGTTACAGGGGCGCATTCATTAATTAAATTTAAAAATGGTGTTTTAGATGGTGTTACAGGTGGTGTTTTAGATGGTGTTACAGATGGTGTTACAGATGGTGTTGTTGTTGGAGTTGGCGTTGTTGTTGGCGTTGTTGTTGGAGTCGCGGTTGGTGACGATGTGGGACAAATTGTTGTTGCAGGAACGCCTAATGTAGTAATTCCATTATATGGTTTACTATAATCTAATATTACAACAACTCCTTCATCCGTTCCTGTAATTATTTGACCACAACAATCGGTATAAAACCAAGTGCCAATAAAACCAACATTATTAGTAACACCGCTACCACAAAAGATCTGTGTTGTTGAGGGAGTTGGAGTTTGTGTTTGAGTTGCCGTTGGTGTTGGAGTTGTTGAAGTCCTTGTAGGTGTTGGTGTTCTTGTTGGCGTTTGAGTTAATGTTGGAGTAGATGTTTGAGTTAATGTTGGAGTAGATGTTTGAGTTAATGTTGGAGTAGGTGTTTGAGTTAATGCTTGTGTAGGAGTTTGAGTTGGCGTTCTTGTATTTGTAGGAGTTTGAGTTGGCGTTCCTGTATTTGTAGGAGTTTGAGTTGGCGTTCCTGTATTTGTAGAAGTCGGAGTTAATGTTGGTGTCGGAGTTGGCGTTCCTGTATTTGTAGGAGTTTGAGTTAATGTTGAGGTGGGTGTTTGAGTTGGCGTTTGAGTGGGCGTTCCTGTATTTGTTGGAGTTTGAGTTGGTGTTTGAGTTGGCGTTTGAGTGGGCGTTTCTGTGTTTGTCGGAGTTTGAGTTGGTGTTTCTGTGTTTGTAGGAGTTTGAGTTGGTGTCGGAGTTTCAGTTGGCAAAGGGCTTGGGCACGGTGTTGAACATACTTGGTCTCCAGAAGGATCTATTCCTGAAGCATCATAAGCATTATCAAAACAAATAACAACTGAAACACTATTACCTGACTGTATATCACCACAACAATCCGTGTAACTATACAATCCAAGTGTTGTTGCACTAAAACATCCCATTTTTTTTTTAAATTATTTTTATTAGTTTATGTTTGAATTACCCACAAACTAAAAGTAACTCATCCTCATGATAATATAAATATCATTATCAATATTTTTGAATTACATTATTGGTTATGGGCATATGACATAATTAACAATATTACCCACAGTGTTAATTAACACAACATAATTGCTCGATCCAAATCTCATTTTAAGATATCGGTTAAACCCATTATATGGATTATATAAAACCCCATTAACATTTGTTTGGTAAATTGTTGCGCCAATCACAGGTATTGTATTAGCCTGACTTATATAAGTATAGTAATTAACTATAGTCATAACATCACTACAAGTATTAGCAGAACTAACCGATAATTTATTACCAATTAAGTGTGAAGCAACCACAGGAGTTGGTGTCGGAGTTGGTGTCTTAGTTTGTGTTGGTGTTATCGTTGGTGTTATCGTTGGCGTTATACTTGGTGTTATCGTTGGTGTAGGTGTGTTAGTTGGAGTTCGAGTTATTGTTGGTGTTATTGTTGGAGTTACGCTAGGTGTTGGAGTTGGTGTAATGTTTAATGTATGTCCAACCTCACAACTCTGATCATCTATTATTTTAACCACAAAATCACCATTATCGTATGGATCGGGAACTTGGAATGAATAAGGGACTGTGGTAATTCCTGAGACAAAAACACAATTTGCGCTCATCGCATCACAATAATATACATCCACTGGTGTGTTCGCCGTTATTGATAATATTGTTACATCTTGACTCATATTTATTCTTTTTTTATGGACAAATTGATACTGATTGAACACCAGTAATTACACAACCTTTATTATCAATCACTTTTAACATATATGAATTATAATTATTATATGGTTCAGGTATATTAAATATATATGGCGTATTATTAATTGTTGCCATATAAAAACAACCGGTTCCACCTGATTGGCAGATATATATATCGTATGGTGTTTGTCCTGTTATACTGGTTATAGTTACTTGAGTTATCATCACAACATATTTTTATTTTATTTATGGTTCCACACTACAACAACCTAATGATTCTATATCCGGTAAAATTAATGATGGTCCAGGGGAATTAACTAAAGCTAAAAAGAAATAATTAGCGTTCACACATATTTGAGTAACCGTGCCAGCAGAAATTGTTATTGGGAGTTCTGTAGTGTCAGACCCGCAATATCTAACATCATATAATGTTGTGCCATAAGGAGTGTTACCAGTTATACTAAAACTATTACATTCACAACAACAACCTATTTGAGTTGCAGTTGCATTACCAGTGGTGGCAGAACTCTCAGTACCAGGTTGGATACATACAAAAGCACTTTCATTTGCAGAACTTAATGTCACACCACTAAGTCCTCCATCACAAGCAGTATAGTTGAATGTAATGGTACCTGAGTTTGAATATACTTCCCATTTTTCACAAGGCACTTCGTCACCACATTCACAACATCCATCATAATAAAAACTACGTCCAGCAGAAATTATTTCGGTATTTGCACTTACACAATACGCTTCACTAAAAACTCCTATTGCCTCACTTTGAGTATTCCCATCACAATCAGTAAAACTTACATTGTAAGTAGTCTCAGAACCTGTGAATATTATACGTTCACATTCACAACAAGGATGGTCTGCAGTACATTCTTCACAAGTATCATACGACTGAGAGGTGTTTATTGTTTTTACCTCATATCCGGCATTACTTGTAATTACGGTTGCACAACCAATAAATGAATTTACACCAGAACCACTAAAATAATATACATCTCCAATACTTGGCGTTAAACCCCCTAAATCAAGATTAAAGTTTGTTCCGTCACAACATGCGGAAAAACTATAATACACTACATTTGTTGGTGTTATAGTGGGTGTTGAAGTTTTTGTTGGTGTTAGAGTAGGTGTTCGGGTATTTGTTGGAGTATTCGTTGGAGTTCGGGTATTTGTTGGAGTTGGGGTTGGTGTTGATGAAGTTCTTGTTACTGTTGGTGTCACAGTTGGTGTTACCGTATTTGTTGGAGTATTTGTTGGAGTTTGGGTTGGGGTTGGACTTGGAGAAGGTGGGATATTACAATTACCACAACCAATAAATATATTTGTTACACTTGAAACTATTGCATTTGAAGAAATATTTTCATCATCTCTTACATATGTCACGCATAAATTGGTGCCGTTAATTATCACTGAGGCTGTTACACCAGTCGTTAAAGGAACCCCATTAAATATTAAATTATCGGTCACATAATACTCTTCTCCCGTATTACAATCAACAAGAACTTTAACCGATACACAACTAAATAACTCATCTAACATTACAAATGAAACCTGACCTTCAACAGGACAAAGATATGTTAAAGTAGAGGTTGGAGTTGGTGTTGGACTTGGTGTTGGATCTGAATAACTACAAATACTAAAAGCCACCGATTTTCCTTCACAATCCGTTGTTGGTGTAGGGGTTGGAGTCGAACTTATTGAAGTTACCTCAAAATCAACATCTTCACATGGTATTGTAAGAGTTGGTGTTGGAGTCGGTACCAAATCACAATCAAAAAACGCAACAAAATCAAATGATTCACAATTTGTTGGAGATGGTGTTGGGGTTGGGCATGGTCCTGTGTTAAACAAATTTGCAGAAATATCAGGACAAACAGAATAACAAGGAGACGCCCCTTCTAATAAACAACTACCACCTAATGTAGAACTTAAACACCATCTATCACCAGTATAATAAATTACACCAAAATTTGACCCATTTCCACTATAATATAATCTACTATTATAAATTAAAGATGTTGAAGTATAATTTCCACTATACCCTGATAATGTTGTTAAAGTGGTTTTTAAACAAAATGTGGATGCACTACAAATTTGAGGTGTTGGAGTTATTGTCGGAGTTGGAGTTGGTGTCTGAGAAGTTGGTGTTGGACTTGGTGTGATTGGTGCCAGCAAACAAGTTATACAATCACCAAAATCAGGCGTACCTAAATCAGGTCCTCCAGGTCCTCCAAATTGAACAAAGGAATAACACTCATTATTGTATAGATAAGCCGCTCCAACAAATGCAGTGTCACTATCAACTAACCCATAAAATATTGTGCCAGTACTACACTTAATAAACTCGGCAGCAACTATACAACTTGTTGAACAATATGTTGAAGATGTTGTAACACCCTCAAAAGGTAATAAAGAATTATAACAAATTGATATTCCAACACCTGAACCTATTTTTAAATCCCCACAACAATCATAATATTGCCAACTACCATCTAAATTATCATTGTTGGTGATACCAGTATAACAAACAATCGGAGTTGTGGTTGGAGTTACAGTCGGCGTATTAGTTGGTGTAATCGTATTAGTTGGAGTAATTGATGGAGTTTGGGTATTAGTTGGAGTAATTGATGGAGTAATAGTATTAGTTGGAGTAATTGATGGGGTGATTGTCGGAGTCGGTGTATTAGTTGGGGTAATTGATGGAGTTTGGGTATTAGTTGGAGTAATTGATGGAGTTTGGGTATTAGTTGGTGTATTAGTTGGAGTTTGGGTATTTGTCGAAGTATTTGTCGGAGTATTTGTCGGAGTTCGGGTTATAGTCGGTGTATTAGTTGGAGTTCGGGTAGGGGTTTGGGTATTTGTCGGAGTTTGGGTATTTGTCGGAGTTTGGGTATTTGTCGGAGTTTGGGTATTAGTTGGAGTTTGGGTATTAGTTGGAGTTTGGGTATTAGTTGGAGTTATAGTTGGAGTTTGGGTTGGAGTTTGGGTTGGGGTTGGAGAAGGACAAGTAATACAAGTAGCGCAATCAACCTGTGTGGTGAATGTCCCTGAAGAACCGTCATAAATTGGTCCTATTACAGAATAACTAATTACTGTTGCACACCCTGTAAATCCAAGAACATTAATTATATCAATAACTTGACCTACGTTTACTGTTCCTGGTATATTCTCGATTCTAAATTTATTTGTTGGGTCACAACAATCTTCAAATAAATAAATGTCGTATGGTTCAGTTGGCGTTGGTGTTGGAGTCTTTGTATTTGTCGGCGTTTGAGTTGGACTCTCTGTATTTGTCGGCGTTTGAGTTGGTGTTGGTGTAGGAGTTTCAGTATTTGTAGGAGTATTTGTTGGTGTTTCAGTATTTGTAGGAGTATTTGTTGGTGTTGGTGTTGGAGTTTCAGTATTTGTAGGAGTATTTGTTGGAGTTTCAGTATTTGTAGGAGTATTTGTTGGTGTTGGTGTTGGTGTAATAATAGGTAATAGTGGACCAGTCGAAGTTGGTGTAGGAGTTGGTGTTTGAGTTTCTGTATTAGTTGGCGTATTTGTTGGTGTCTCCGTAGGAGTTTCACTAGGAGTGTTAGTTGGGGTTTCAGTATTTGTTGGCGTATTTGTAGGAGTCTCAGTATTTGTCGGAGTTTGAGTTGGAGTCTTAGTATTTGTCGGAGTTTGAGTTGGAGTTGGTGTAGGAGTTTCAGTTGGGGTTTCAGTTGGAGTTTCAGTAGGGGTTTCAGTTGGTGTTTCAGTTGGGGTGGGAGTTGGTGTAGGAGTTGGACAATCCGTTGTACACGGCATGAAACTAATATCAATCCCTGAGTACGGATATGTATCATCATAACAAATCTCAACTAAAGAGCTATTTCCTGTCTGTTCGACCCCACAACAATCCGTGTAAGAATATTCTCCATTTGTTGTTCCACTAAGACAAGCCATTTTTTAAAATCATTTTCACCAATTTATTTAAAACAATTATCAACACAAAAATATATTACCCCATTTAATTTTATTGTTACTATATAAATAACACACTAATTGGTTTTTATACAAATAAAAAATAGAAATAGTTAAAAATAAATAAAGACACCTTTTGAGCATATTTATAATATATGAAACTTCTAAAAACAATTAAAAAGATAATACAGGAAGCGGAGGAACAATATAATTCGGCATGTGAGAGATATGTCCCTATTGAAGAATTAGATAAATTGGAAAGAAATTATAAAGATTCTCTAAAATTAATGAAACTTTACAAATCTAAAGAAGACAGTATTAAAAACGACAAGTCTTAACTTTTAACGGCTTCGCAAATCCCCCCCTCAGAACGAATGTCATAACCTTCGTTATAAAACCAATTATAAATCTCCTTTTTTTTCTCTTCAGATAAATTATAATCTTCAAAGATTATAAATTTGGGTAAATTTACTCTTGTCGTATCAATCCCCATGATTAATTGTGAATCAAGTCCTTCAACATCGAGATGTAACCAATCGATTTGACCTCCACATTTTTCCAAAATTAAATCCGTAATACTAATTGAGTCTCGTTTGGTTGATTTAATTTCTTCTTTCTCCCAATGTCTTATCACATCTTCAACGATAGTATTGGTGTATCCTTCACCTCCTTCAAAAAATTCAACTTCCCCTCCATTTGGTGTGACCAAATCATTAACCAAAGTAACCAAACTACGATTCCCATAATTCTTATTTAATACACCAAATTGTTTGTCTGACGCTTCAACCAAAACTACCTGACATTCGTTTTTTAATACGATTGGAACCCACTCTCCAAACTCTCCATCATGTGTTCCAATAACCAACCCTTTTGGAAATTTCCCATTGGAAATCAATGATTTATTGTATATCCATAATGACTTATAAAAATGATTTCCGTGTTCCATTACATCCCATTTTTTGGTATAGACGATGTTGTTTTTTGAATCTCGTAATTCAACATCGAACATTTCCGTATTTGGGTAGGTTGCATACCAATTATCACTTAAAATTGTTGACCATTGTATTTCACCGCTAACATGTTTTTTAATATTTAATGTAAATGGTGTATTTTCATTGTATTTTGATATTACCTCAACTTCAACTCGTATTCCGTCTTTGTTATATGTTACCTGTATCATTCTTATATTTATTTATAAAATATTTAATATCTTGACTCCACAATAACATTGCCTCTTCCTTAATTTTATCCTCATTCCAATCCCACCATTTGATTTCTAATAATCCTTGAATGTCTTCATCATCAAATCGATATTTTAGGTGTTTGGCCGGGTTTCCCCCAACCATAGAATAAGGTTCAACATCTTTGGTTACCAGTGCTCCGGCCGCAACGATTGCCCCATCACCTATCTTAACTCCCGACATTATTGTTGATTTGGCTCCAATCCAAACATCATTTCCGATGATAATATCACCTTTACATGCTGGATGTCCCATTTCCATATGAAGACTCGCTATCTCAGGAGTTACTGGACCCCATAATTGGGATGATGTTGTTATCCAATCGGGTCTATGATTCGCATGTAGGAAAAAATTACAATCTCTACCAATTGAACAATATTTTCCGACATGGATTTTGTATTCATCACTCCACGAAATTATGTTCACATTTCGGTCGAAATAGGTTCCCCTGTCGGCATTCCAAAGATGTATATTTTCAATCATATTGTTATTTGATGATATTATGTTTGACTTTCTTTATGACTTCAGTTATGTCATATTCAATAGAATCCATTTCAATTATAACATTTTGGTAATTCGTAGAATTAAATCCTAAGTCAACAATTTTATTTCGATTGATAACATTATGACTTATAGTGCCCCCGACCTTTAGATTAACCTTTTTCTCTCCATTTATGTCGTAAAATAACAACTTAATGGTTTCCAATGTCTCATCGTTTTTTTCAATGAAAAATTTGAGGTTGTCAATTGTTGAGTAATTAAAGAAATCAACATCTTGATAATAGTAGATTTCATCCTCAACAGGGGTGTCTTCGATTTGATATGGAATAAATTTCCTTAAATTGTGTAACCACTGGAAAGCATCCGCATCTTTAACCGCCAAATAGTTGTCAATGGTGATATTCGGAATAATCTCTCTAAGATATTCTTGGTTGAATATCATATAGTGTAGTCCAACATCCCAAAGAACATCACCTCTTTTTGATGGATAGATACTACAATCTTTATTTGATTTGAATCCATCAATCACATTTTCATCAATGTTTAAGTCATAAATCATGTGATAAAATTGGTCGTATCCTAAATTTAACGCAAATCCACTCAATTGTCTTACTTGGGTTAACC
>Ga0181358_1000601_pt1 | contig 16021 bp, 40 predicted proteins | sample Fa13VDMM110SD_FD_130096 | JGI IMG/M metagenome (GOLD analysis project Ga0181358, IMG submission 130096) | Freshwater viral communities from Lake Michigan, USA - Fa13.VD.MM110.S.D | ecosystem: Environmental > Aquatic > Freshwater > Lake | place: USA: Michigan | collected 2013-09-24 | reverse complement strand
TCCACAGTATCTTTTACACTAGCACGAGCATAAATTAATTTATATTCTTTAGATAGCTTACTTTTAAATTCTAAAACCTTACTCTCTGGAATATAAACCAAACGATTATTATTAAAAAGCGAATAATATTCTTCTTTGCTGATTTCATCCAAATGGAATTTTCCGAACTCCTCAAATATTTTTAGGTATTTCATGATACATCAATACTATTTATATAATCTAAAAGGATTTGTGGGTTTTCGCATATTTTTCTAAAGTCAGACTCTTCAAATGTAAAGTATCTGGAATCGCCAAATGTTCCGGTTTTTGGATGTCTTTTTCTAAATTCTAATGTATAAATAGGATCATCATCATTTAGTTGTTTTTTTTCAATATAGATTCCTTTACTAAGATATGATCTTTTACCTTGGGAGACCTCATTTACTAATGAAAGATTTTGATAACTCGGTGGGTATTCTTCACGGGGTAACCTTTGACTCCTGGCAAACCGTACTTTCCATTCAGGATCAAGATTTGATTTCATTTTATTTATATTATCCAAACCAAGATCAAATGTAGGACCGTCATTAATTTTCGAAAATTCTTGTTTACTGATTTCGTCTAATTGAAACTCACCGAACTCCTCAAATATTTTTAGGTATTTCATATTTTATACAATAAGATTTCTATCATCCTCAAATGAGCTATTTTTACTTTAGACTCATACCCAGACATTCTTCTCTTTACACTATTGTAAACTTTTAGAACTTCTGAAAACTTTTCTAAAGTCTTTACACCACATTTAGCCACATTGGGGTCTGAATTTTGGTCATCATAAGGTAAGCTCATAGTAACTGAATAAGCCAATCTATTACCCATTCTTAAATATGATTCTAACTCCCTAATATCATCACTAATACTCTGTGGAGAACCACCATCAACACCAGTTATTGTTTCATTTTCACCAAGAGATAACTTCCAATAAACTCTTTCATTTCTTTGTGATTTATACCCAACCTCATAAGTGCATTCAATACCACTACCACTATCTCCTAATTCAACAAAATAATCAGATAGTTCTAATAATCCAGATTTCCAATCAGGAATATTTTCAGTTGATTCAAATATTTTTAGATATTTCATATATTATATATTACATTTGTAACATGGATATGAAACTCAAATGTATAAAGTCAATTAGGTATCTAACAGAAGGTTGGTACTATAGAGTCAAGCCTTCCAGTCGGGATAATGATTATTGGGTTTATAAAGATGACTTAAATCAAGGTGGTTGGTATCGAAAAGATTTGTTCCAAACAATAGAAGATGATAGAAATGATAAAATAAACGATATTACAAATGACATTTGAAAAATTAAGAGAAATTCTTTTGGATATGGGTATATTCAAAATGAAGGGAAGTATGTCCCCACCTAATAATAGAGTTATTTTTGAATGTATACCATTGCGTATCATTGTAACTCCAAATGAATGTGAAGTTATGTATGACCATCTTTTGTATTGGACATTTTCGTTAAAGACAATAACCACAAAAGAATTATTTGTAATGTTGGATGAATATTTCCAACAAGAAGATAAAGATTATACTATGTGGAGTTCCATGCCTTGGAGTTCCATGGTTGAACCTGGTTTAGGATTTGGTGATGTCGATAAATGGAAAGCATTTAAATCTAAATGGATAAGGGCAGAAAAACTTGAAGAGTTAATCTAATGAAAGCAATTTGTATAAAAAATTCAAGTTTGTCTTCATCTACATATTTGACTATTGGTAAAGTCTATGAAATATATTTACTACCTAATCTTGCCCCAAATATCTTGCCTAAGAAATGTTTATTGACTGACGACAATGGGAGATTAGTCCATGTGAAACTTGACTTTTTCAAACCAATTGAAGAATATAGAGAAGAACAAATAGAACAAATATTAAAATGAAACAAGTAGTTTGTATAGTTGATAATCACATTTATTTAAAATATGGGAATGTTTATAATGTTTTAAATGATTTTAAGGGGTTTTATATGGTTCAGGGAGAAAGTGATAAAATGACCAGTATTTATAACTGGGATAAAAAATTATTTGTATCTTTGGGGGAGTTTAGAAATCAAAAAATAGAACAAATATTAGGATGATTGAAAAACAAATTGGAACAAAACCAGATAAAGTCGCTCAAGAATATTATGAGTGGATGATTAAACAATATGATAAAAATTGGGAATATTTACCAGATTATATGAAAAAACCAAAGTGGTTTAATAGGGAACTTAAAATTGATGAAATACTAAAAGAAGATGATTTATAAAAATGACCCTGACTATAATAGAATAGTCAATTTATATTTAATAACTTTCCTTATGTCAAAGTGGACTGATAACCTTGTCTTTGTAAATGACCCAAACTATATCAAAGAAAAATGGAATAGATTTATTGGGTTTAACCCAAGAAGGCATTTTGAACCAAATTCAATGGATAAAAATCATCATAGGATGTATGTTCAAAAGTGGGGTCATTATGGGGATGTTTACCCACAGATTATGTATCTTGCATCAGAACATTATTTAAGATTTGATAGAATGTTAGAAAACTTTGAAAGATATATTGGACCTTTTGAAATGATAAATCCAAATCCTGCTCGTGGATTACATCCTAATTCAATGGCAGCAATACCAGGTATATTAAAACAAAATGAAAAAAGTATCAAAGTATTTCTAAGACCAAAACTTATTGATAGAATTAATGCATGAACATATTGAATATAACTTTATCAGCGGGTTTATTTATTTCAAAATCACCATAGTTGGAGGTTCCAAAAAAACTTTCACTACCTTCAAATATTTTTAGGTATTTCATAAGATATCTTCCAAAAGTTTTATTAGACCCTCGAGTTGGTCTGCTTTGTAATATTCTGGTGTCCTATAAATATTATATGCGACTGCGAAATATTCGTCATCTTCTTTATCTATTCTTGTTCCCAATCCAGTATCTGAGTCCAAATTTATTGAACCACCAGATAAATCCATTTCAGTAGATCTTTTATCACAAATACTTTTTATTGATTTAATCTCAGAATCAGTAAATTCAAATATTTCTGTATTTTCACGGAATTCACTTGATGAAATTTTCCAATAAAATTTACTTTCTTTATTAAAACTTTCAAATATTTTTAGGTATTTCATTTATTATATATTATTTTTGTGGATATGAAAGTAGTCTGTATTGATTCTAAAGAAAGAGTAAGAGGTATTCCCTGTGGTATTCCCTGTATTGAATATGTTACAGAAGGAAAAGTGTATGAAATAATTTGCCACCATGAATTGGTTGGTAATGTTTATGTTAATATTATAGGTAATAATGGTAGGGAAATATCAATTAGGAAAGATAGGTTCAGACCACTTGATGAAATTAGATTAGAAAAACTAGAAGAAATACTAAAATGAAAGCGATTTGTTTAACTAATAGAAACCATGACACACCAGAAAAGAATGGTAGAAATGCAATATTAACTATTGGTAAGGTTTATGATATTGCCCTCGCATGGCATTCTGAAGATTATCATGTCACTAGTGATGCTGGGCATCTTATAGCAGTCCCAAAGTATTATTTCAAACCAATAGATGAATATAGACAAGAACAAATAAACAAAGTATTAGAATGAAAAAAGTAGTTTGTGTTGTAGACAATCATATTCACTTACAATATGGTAAAATATATGAAGTAGTATCTGAATTCGCTGGGGAATATAAACTTTCAAGGGATCACTATGAAAGTGATATCGCGGGAATATATTGGTGGGATAAAACTTTTTTTGTATTTTTGGAAGAATTTAGACAAGAACAAATAGAAAAGATTTTAGAATGAGAAATTATTGTGTGTGTATAAAAGATAGGAAATTTTTAGGAAAAAGAACACCTGTTAGAAAGGGTGATAAGTTCTGGTATGAAGTAGGTAAAATTGGTGATACACTTGGAAATCGCCAAATAACTTTCCATCTTTATGATGTTAAAGATGGTATGTATGACTTTGGTCTAATAGAAAAACATTTCAAAAGTCATTTTGAGGATATACAAGATTTTAGACAAAAACAAATAGATGAAATATTGGATGATTCTAATAAACCATTTGAACCAATAAAATCTATCCTTGAAAGATATGGTAGTATTGAAGGAAAAAGAGATATAAAAATTGATAAAATATTAAAATGAAGTTGAGGTATAAAAGAAAATCAGGTAATGAACCTTTCTGTGAAAGATTGACTTATGGAAAAATATATGAAGCACTACCTTTATATGGTTCAGGTCAATACATTTATTTAGCGGGTAAAGATAAAGTTATTATGTCTTATATTGTTGAAGATGATAGAGACCAGTTTTCCTATTGGCCAATAGAAGATTTTGATTTTATAGAAGAATACAGAGAAAAACAATTAGATGAACTATTAAAATGAACTTAAAATATATCTGTATTAAAAACGACCCAAATAAATATTCAAGGTGCCACTATTTCACACCTGGTAAAATATATGATGTTCTTTTTGTTAGTGGTAATTATTTTTCCAAAAATGATAAATTGAAAGTAAAACATTTTAGTGAATGGATGCTTAATACTGATAGGTTTAAAATGGTTGAAGTAAATAAGTGGAGAGAACAACAATTAGAAGAAATATTAAAATGAATAAATGTATTTGCATTAAATCACCAATCAATTCCAAACCACGGCGATATGCGGCATCCATTCCCACAAAAAATGGCTCTGAAAAAGCAGTAGAAAAGGGAGATACTTTTACTTATTTCCTAAACTATGATGGCAATGAAGGATTTGGACCACCTGTAAAAGTTGAACTATATGATGTAAATACTGGTAGACATAGATTTTCTATTGGTAAAATAACATTTGACGAATACTTTGCTGATATAATAGAATTCAGAGAAAAACAAATAGAAAAAATATTAGAATGAAAGTTATTAAAATCGAAAAAAAAAATAATATATAATAAAAAAAAATAAATATTATATGAAACATATAAAGAAATTTTCAGTGAATGAGGCGCATGATACTGGAAACGCTGTAATCTACGACGCTCAACAAGACCCTAAAAAGTTTTTACACAGAGTAAAAGACCAATTTGAAATGATGGTGGGTGACAAATTGAAGGGGGAAGAAGAAAAGGCGTTAGCTAAACATTTTTTCGCTATTCTACCTTTTGTCTATGCTGCTATTGCTCCTAGAGACCCTCAAACACTTTTGGATAATATGAAAGGTTCAGACATTATGCAAAAGCATCCTATGAGATTAGAAGTTGAGGACTTAATAGAACTTATGTATTTAACAGATATGTCAGCTGGAAGATATGGTAAAGACTATTACAATGATATGTTAAGACACCAGAACCAACCATATAGTTCACTAAAAGGAGATGAGCCAGCTCGTCCAAGAAGATAAATATATTTTTAATAAAAAGGTTTGGAATTCATCCAAACCTTTTTTATTTTTGTAGTAAATAACTAAAATGAAGGTAGTAAAATTTTCCCATGTGGTATTAGAAGATGGTAGACCAATCTGTGTTGGACCAACCCTCAAATACATCAGAGAATATCTTGATGATTATTGTGGTGTGCCAAAACAAAGAGGTGAGTTTGTTGATTTTGTGCCAGATAATAGTAAGTATCCAAATGATTACCAAGGTAAGTTTGTTTACAAAGAGTTTTGTGATATAAAAGATGGTGGTATCCAAGAAGAAATCCTTAACTTCAAAGTATATTTAGTAGATGTAGCACTACCAACCAAAGAACAAAAACGGGATGATAATATAGATGAATTATTGAACCCTTAGAATATTTTTTTTGGAGAATTAAACTTAATCCCTTATCTTTGTAAAAAATAAAAATTATGTCTGGAGGTTCATTTGATTATGGTTATTTCAAAGTCCAAATGTTGGCTGATGAAATCGAAAATATGTTTGTTAATGATGGCAAATATGAAGGTGAGGATTATTCCATTTCCCAAGCAGATTTGTATGATCACAAAAAATCTTATAGAGGCATAAGACCTCTTACAACCTATGATAGAATTGGTGACGCAACACCAGAAGAAAGAGAACTTATCTTAAATGAAGTTCATAAACTTATTAAAGACCTAAACAACTGCGCATTCAGAGCAAAAGAACTTGAATGGTATATGTCTGGGGATACTGGCGCTACTTCTTATCTTAAACGGCTAAAAGATAAAGACCTTATATAAAAAATGATTACATTACATTTTAATATTTTTGTTGCAGTCATTGCTATTTTCATTCCATTTGTGTTTGCTTCTATTATGGTTAACTTTCATAAATGGAAATACTATAAAAAGGTATATGAAGATCTACCCAATAAAAAATTTATTCTTTGGGAAAGTGCTGATGGAAATAGTTTTAGTAGTGAAGGAGAAGATATGGATACAAAGTTTTTTAGATTTCGTAGTAATTCTCTATTGGGGTATCAGTTGTTAAGTGGTGTTTATCTACACAGGAATTTTATGACTTATTTTGACCCTTATTCACTATATTGGTTACTCAAGTTCGATAGATATTTCAAGTATAATCCAGTTATGAAAACAGAAGAAAAAAGAAACCAAAGAATAGAACAACTACTAAAATGAAAGCAGTTTGTATAAATAATGACTTTGAATGGAAACCTGGATTTGAGAATAATATTAATAAAACTTATACTTTTACTATTGGTAAGATATATGAAGTTCAATTAATAAAAAATAGTTTTATACATGATAACACCCCCTTTTGCTGGAAATGCAGACATGATTCAGGGCGAGTAGTTATTATGCCAATTGGTTATTTTTCGGAAATAGAAGAATATAGAAACCAAAGAATAGACCAGCTACTAAAATGAATTTAATAGAAAGAATACACCAAGAAATCAACTCCTATAAAAACCTTAAAGATGGTTGGGATGGTGATGATAGTTTTGGCCCATCAGATAGAACTATTAACAATGCTATTAACTTTGTTAATTCATTGGAAAATCTACTTGAACTTATTGATGAAGATTACATATACCCAACTGGTGATGGGACTATTGTAATTGATTTCCAAAATGAAAATGGTGATTTAGCAAGTTTGGAATTTGGTCCAATTTCTATTGGTTATTTCTTTCAAACAGAAGGTCATATTTCAGTCGTAGATAGTTACAAACCCATAGATAATGAATATCTATCACCTAAATTAAAAAGTATAATCCAAAAAATATATGAACCAAATCTATAACGAATCTTGCTTTGATACAATGAATAGACCTGAACTCCAAGGTGAGGTAGATATAGTCATTACATCACCACCATATAATACATCCAGAGTTGGTGCTACTGATAAATATTCCAGTAGGTATGACCTATTCCAAGACTTCAAAACAGACCAAGAATATATTGACTGGACCTGTGATGTCTTTAATGGTTATGATAAAATCCTAAAACCTAATGGTTGTGTCCTTTACAATATGTCTTATTCAAGTGAGAAAACACATTTAATTTGGTTGGTTATTGCTGATATTATTAGAAGGACTAACTTTATTACCGCTGATTGTATCGTTTGGAAAAAATCAAATGCTATCCCAAATAATGTAAGTAAGAATAAACTTACACGAATAGTTGAATATATCTTTGTCTTTTCAAGGAAAAGTGAGTTTAAGACATTTGATGCTAATAAAAAAATCACTGGTAGAATTGAAAGAACTGGACAAGCTAACTATGAGAATATCTATAACTTTATAGAAGCTAGAAATAATGATGGTTCTAATTCATTAAACAAAGCAACTTTTTCTACTGAACTTATTACTAAGTTAATGGATATTTATGCTAAACCAGAATCACTTGTATATGATAGTTTTATGGGTATTGGAACTACCGCTAAAGCTTGTATTGAAAAGGGAATGAGTTATATAGGATCTGAATTATCTAAACCACAAATAGACCACTTTGAAGAATGGAAAAAACAAAAACAAAAATGAGGAAAACAAAGGAACTACATAAGAAGATAATTAAAGAAATTAATGAAGCTACACCATATGAAGTATGGGAAGGTGTAAGAGATAACTTTACTTTTGGTTTTATTGGTGCTACTCTTGTGGTTTTTATAGCTACTAAAACAGATATTGCGGTTTTACTTGGTTATTTAGCTTATTACTTTTTTATGGGAAAGATTGTTAATCGACCTAAATATGTTACTGACTTGGGTAAATTAATTGTATTTCCTATTCCATCGGCACTTGGTGCTTTCTGTGGATATAAAGTATCATTACTACTTATTGAATGGATTAACACATTATAAATCAAATACTATGAAGGTAGTTTGTATCAGTAATAAAGGATTTTATCACCAACTCACCATTGGAAAGGAATATGAAGTCCTTACCAAAACTTGGGCAATGGGTTGGATTGGGCGGCCGCCTGCGTCCAAAAGATGGTATATAGAAGGTGATTTTGGGGGTCATATATACCTAAATGATCTATTTGAAGGTGGTTTAGTAATGTCAAGAGACCAAATAAGGGAAAAAAAGTTGAATATATTACTGAACTAACCAGTATAAACAGCAATTATATAATCATCTTTAACTCTAAAGTTTACTCTATTTGATTTAGCATCCATATCTAACATCATATGTCTACCATCTATTTCAACTATTCTATGAATATATCCTATGGATTCTGCTTTTTTAATGGCTTCATCTAAGGTTAAACCTTTCCATTGGCTTTCGGTAATTGGGTCTATTCTCATATATTTTCTTTTTTTTCATATATAATAATAATTAGATATTACCTTTATGAATCAAGAAATAAGTATGTGTATTAGTATAAAAGATGTTCCATATTCCTTGGATAAATCAATTGTTTGGTTGAAAAAAGGTAATATAGTTGAGTCTCTAAGGAATGAAAAGCGTGGGTATTACATGGTATCTGATGGGATTGATGATCATTCAGTATTTGTTGATGATGAATTTCACCATTATTTTAAATTACTTTCTGACTTTAGAAGTGAAAAAATAGACCAGATACTTTAATATATACTTCTATGTTATATTCATATGATGATTTCCTCTTAGAAGAATATCTTAAGTTAGAAGTACCACTTTACTATACTAAAGAATTAAAATCTACACTCGGAGCGATTGCATCTAAAGGAGATTCAGTGGCAAGTTTTCTTTATTATGGAGAATCCACAGATGCTGTTAAATCAGATATTACTTTAGTTGGATTAGGAAATGGTAATGATAAAGTAAGTTTCATTCAAGTTAATCGTCTTCTTAGAATGATTGATAAAGAACTGGGTGATCCAGAATCTAAAAACCAAGGAACAGGTAAGGGACAAACAGAAAAAGATTACCTTGATAAAATATGGTTCTTAAAACAATATTTCGACCACCCATTTTGGAAAGAACAAAGAACTGATTTGGGTGTTGGTAGATTTGCAACTAAGATTTCACAAAAAGCTGGTAAATCTTTTACACCAGTACAAATTAACACTTTTGTTGATAAGTTTAAAGCTTATTTAGATTTTCAAACCACAAAGAAAGATAAGTTTGAAGTAGTTCAAGGTGAAGAAATCAGAAAATGGTATGATGAAGATACTTACGAAGACCAAGAATATCACTTAGACAATTCTTGTATGAGATATAGTAGATGCCAAAGATATTTAAGCATCTATGTTGAAAATCCAAATCAAGTAACAATGGTCATAATGAAAGGAACTGACCCAAATAAAATCATTGGTAGAGCACTTATTTGGAAGTTAAAAGATGGAACTTATTACTTAGATAGACCTTATGCTAATAATGATGAAGATATAAATTTATTCAAAGAATGGGGTAGAAGTAAAGGTTATTCAGTTTATGGAGCTGACTATAATCATAAAGAAGTAGTATTAGAAAAAGCTAATTTCGCCTATTATCCTTATATGGATACATTTAAATGGTTAAATAGGGGTCAAAATTTATTGAGTACAGATTCAAGTGAATTTGATGATGGTAATGATGATTGGGTAAAATTAGAATCAACTAGTGGTGGTTTTGAAGAAACTAACAGAGGTATTTATTCTGAATACCTTGGTGAATATATTGATGAAGATTATGCTGTTTTTGCTGAAGATTTGCAAAGTTATATACATGTAGATGATGCTTACTATTTGGAATATAAAGATGAATATGTGAGTACTTCAGCTGATGTAGTTTATTCAGAATATGACAGTAGATATTATTTAGAAGAAGATGCTGTACATTCAGATTATGGAAATGATTGGGTCTATGCAAATGATGCTATGGAAGCATATTATAGTTCTGAGGACCAAACCTGGGTACCTGATAACTTTATGACAAGGGGTTTAGCTGATGAATACTTTATTGAAAATAAAGTTAAGATATGTTTATCTGCTTGTGTATTCAAAAGTCCATTTTCTGATGAATATCTATTCAGAAATGGAACCCTCTTAGTTTACAAATTAGAAGATGGAACTATGGTAACAGAATTAGAAGCTGAGGAAAAAGAAATTGATTTAAAAGGAATTGAAAGTGAATACGTTGATTTAGATGACTATATGTCTAAGGTTGAAAAAATCACACAAAAAGATTTACTAACTCAATTAAAAGAATTTAATTTTGCTGGTATACAAATAACTAAATTCAGAGACACTGTATCATTAAGAGGTGGATTTAGAAGCGACCTCAGAACATTCTTTGGGGAAAATAGAAATGAAACTATTGGAGGATTAATCAAAGTATTAATCTATTTCTCTTATAAAGAATCTGAGAAAAATGAATTTGGTAAAGTAAAAAGAAAAAATAGAAGAGAAGTTCTTGATAATAGTGAATCTACAGTAAATGAGTTTATTGAGAAAATTAAAATTAATAACTTATCAACTTCTACACTTGAACTAATGTTTGAATTAGTAGATGCTCAGATTAGTAATCTTATTTCTGATAAAAACTTCCTGGCTCAGATTATAATGTTAAAATCTACAACTTAGAAGAAGCTTCCTTAGCAGCATCTAATGTATCAAAACATTGCCACTCAGTATTATTTTCAAAACGAGTTCTAGCACATTCATCAAGTGGTCCACCTATTGCCCAAGTTTCTGTTTCTTGAATTGTTAATTGTCCACATATAAACTTTTTTTCTTTTACTTTTTGGTAAACCTCACCAGTTGCTAATACATAAATCTTTGCCATCTTAAAATATTTTATTTATATTATATATTAAATCCAAATAATTTATTATATTTACAATATGGAAGAATGTTATTTAAGATTTGATATATACTTTTGGAGACCTCTTGGGGGGAAAACTATTTATTCTGCTGACACAAAGTTTATTTATGAAGTGGAAAAAATGTCAAGTGTTGATGGTGGTCTAAATAGAAATTATTATGTTTATGAAAAACCAAAAGTTGTCATAGGTTTATTTGATGAAGAAGAGTTCAATGAAATCTTTATGACTAAAAATGAAGTTAGAGATAAAAAAATTGATGAAATAATTTAATATATAAAAAAACCTAAATGATTTAATGAAACACCTAAAAATATTTGAAGACTTCGAAGCTCAAGGAACTATCTATCCTGAGATACAAAAAATGATTGACGAAAACCAATTCCTAAAAGGAAAAGTTGTTGCTGATAAAAATACTGTTTATGAAGCTGGAGATTTTATCCTCCTATTAAGTGACCTATCTCACATAACAGATGCTCACGTTGATGAATCTATTCCTGGTTCTAAGTTTAATAAAGGTGTTGATTTAAAGAAAGCTATTATTAACTTAGTTTCTAATAACAAGCCAACTCAAATGACAAAGGGTTTTGGTCCATCTGAAACTGAGGCAAATCCACAAGAAGCACAAAAGTTTAAATGGTTAGGTTTGGATTCCAAAACAGATGTTGGTATAGAAAATGTACAAAAATCTGAACCTAATTCAGAAGAGTTCAAATCAATGAATGTTTATACTTATAAAGATTCGAGAGGTAATGAATTCAAAATTAAAGTAAAAGAAGGTGAAGGTGAAAAAACTACTTTCCTTAGTTTTATTGGTGCTAAACTTGGTATGGTTGGAGATAAGGTTGTTCTTTCTGTAATGACTGCTTTCCCTGGTAAGAATGCAGTTTCTATCGCAAATAGAAATGATTTTATGAAAGATGGTTATTACTTTACTACTCAGAATAAAGAAGTTATTGAGAAATCAAGTGGATCTGTTTCTGAAAGGATTAGAAGATTTAAATATTAATCTTCAAATTTCCATTCAATTTTTTGAATCTTTTTGAAAGGTCTTTTAGTAAGTCTTTCTAATATAGCTATTCCCAAACATCCCATTACAGGTTTATTTATGTCATCAAGTTTTTTCTTTGTAGTTATTACTAAAAAGTAATTCCCAGATTTCCAAAATGGATCACACCTTAATATATAATCATCTTTTGTAATATATTTCCTAGCTAATACTTTTTTATTTAAAGTCATTAAGGCTACATCCAATGTATCACCTAAATCTTTTTGTTGGAATAAGAAAAATCTTTTACTCTTATATTCAACATCTCTTATATTAACAACAATTGTTTTACCAGATTCAACCTCATCTACCAATTTATCATGTAAATAATATGGAATAATTTCCATACTATCTATCTTATTAGATAATAACTCATAACATTGAGAATTAGCTGTCCCAAAAATTAAAAAAAACACCACACTTAAAAAAATTTTCATATATTACTATTTATTAAACTTTTAACTTATATATTTTATAATGATTATGGAAAAACAAGTACAATCAAAAATCGCAATGATCCTCATTTCCTTCTTTGTTGGAAATTTTGGTGTGCATCGCTATATGATGGGATATTCTAATTGGTGGCTTCAACTAATAACCTTTGGTGGTTTTGGAATTTGGACACTAGTTGATTTTATCAGAATCATTACTGGTGATATGAAAATGGCTGATGGTAGAGAACTTATCTAAAAGTCAATCAAAAAGTGAGAATTATTTTTAGTTCTCACTTTTTTTTTATACTTTTACATTATGAAATTACTAATCACAATCCTTCTCCTAATCTCAACAAATTTGTTTGGTCAGACAAATTATAATACCATTATGTACACCAAAGAGGATTCTGTACCACCAATTGACCTACACTATCAAAGATCTGAAAGGTATAATACAACCGCAACCATTCTCCACTTAACCGCATTGGCTTCATTAGCTTCACTTTATTACATTACACCAGGAAATGCTAAGGGTTTTTTTATACCTACTGGTCTTTGTGTCACTGCTATTGGGTTTCATTTTCTCTCTGCTAGTCAATTTAAAAAATCTAAAAAATATTTGGAATCTGAATAATTACCGTTTTCTTATGAAAACGAAAAAACAATCAGTATACTTTATAGTATAAAAATAAAAAATTCAATGATATATATTTACACACACCAAGGACTTGGTGATCATATAATCTGCAATGGTATAGTAAGACACTTTGTAGATCTTTATAATAATGTTACTGTATTTTGCAAACCGCACAATGAAAAAAATGTTAAATGGATGTATCGTGATGATTCAAGGATTCATGTTTTAGCTGTTGGACAAGATCAAGATACAATTAATTACATTATAGGAAATAATTTACAAAATAGTACCGTTTTAGTTGGTTTTGATCGTCTTTGGAAAGAATTTCAACCACCAGTTGTTGAAAGTTTTGATGAAGCTTTTTACAAAATGATCAATTTGCCATTTGAATATAGATTTAGTAAATTCAAATTGATGCGTGATGAAGAAAGAGAAAATGAGTGTTATAATACTTTAAACCCAAATAATGAACCATATATCTTTGTACACGATGATGAGACAAGAGGTTTCAAAATTGATAAATCAAAGTTACCACAGAATATAAAAATCATAGAAAATGATGTTAGATATACAATATTTGATTTTTTAAAAGTTTTAGAGAATGCTGAGGAAATACATATGATGCAATCTTGTTTTAAAGAACTTATAAATTCATATGTATTAGAAAAACCAAATATTTACGCACATCACTATATTAGAGAATACCCAGAATACCTTAATAGTAAGGGTATAAAAAAAATAGAAATAATAAATTAAAATATATGAATATAGGAGAAGTAATAGATAATTTTATAAAACAAAAAGTTACTGATTTATTAAATGTAAACAAAGACACTGGAGTCCCTCCCGACTTTATCGAAACTGACAATTTTGGAGAAATAATCGAAAAATTATGTATTCTACATTGTAGAATGTGGTATTTAGAGGACTCTTATAAAACATCCGATAGTGATGAAGTCTTGTCCGATGTAAAAAGAAAATTAGATATTTGTTTCAAACAAAAAAGACCGAAATTAGTTGAAGCTATAAATAGATCTATAGATAAGTCAATAACTAGTAACAAAAGTCTTATTGAAGATTCCGTCAAACATTACAAAGGATTTTAATAAATTATTTGGTCTATTTATTAAAAAAATAAACGCAATTTTAATAGTTGCGTTTTTTTATATCAGAATCTTTTATTACCTTTGTCTTATGAAAACGAAACAACAATCTTCCTTCTTTATCACCAAGAGATCATTCTCAAGGAAACCGTTTCGTCCTATTAGACAAGATAGAATCTTCTACCTTACCCATTTCCGTAGAGAGTTCGGGCACCTGTCTAAGAAACAACAAGATCGTTTCATCAAGGACATCAAGAAGTTCTTTGGTGATGACTCCATTATGGTGGAACATTGGGAAAAGAAATTAAATATTAAGCTCTAACGTGTAGGCTGATATACCTACAAACGTCCCATAAAGTTGTCTTTGTATATGGGAACAAAGGTTAGAGAAAAAGAATATTTGAGTGTTGTGAATAATACTAAAAAAGGATACAACTCCGACTTATCATCGGATTGTGGAAACTCCTTCACAAACCATCCAGAGGGTTTTTTTATAAATATATTATCTGTATGACTCAGAACTCCTCTTGGTAAACTATTTATTTTTTTCATAATATAATAATTATGAGATTATATACAGATACCATAGCCTATAAAGAAACAATTGAAATGGCTAAAAACCTGACTGGTGAATATAATGAACCAGTTTTATATCATTGCTTCTGGAATGGTAAGTTAAATGAGAAACATTATATTTCTATCTTATCTTGTTTTTACTTTAATGTATTAAATAAGCCCAACAGGAAAATAGTCCTTTGGACTGATAGTCCATTTGAAGAAAATGATTATTATAAAGCTGTATCACAATTTTGTGAGGTTAGGTATTTTGATTTTTCAGAAGAATTAAAAGATACAGGTATTTCTTATGAGATATCAAAAACCAATGATGTATATCAGTTTAAATCAGATAGGATTCGATATGTATTACTTTATAAGTATGGTGGGATTTGGTTTGATTTGGATATGTTCTTTTTAAGGAGTTTAGATCCAATATTCAATGCATTCGAAAATGAGATATGTGTTTATACTTGGGCAGATTCTAATTATCCGAATGGTGCTTTTTTTATGAGTTTAAGAAAGAATAGTGAAAAAATGCTAGATTTTATTAATTATTTGATTAATAGGAACTTAGGATATGGATTCCAAGATTACTTTTATCAAAAAAATCATTTGACATTTGATACACCGTTGGATATACTAGTCCTACCTTGTTCTTGGTTTGATTGTTTCTTTTTACAGGATTTTCCAGATTTGGAACCTGATGATAGAGAATTTTTTAAAACAGTAAATGGTCTTATAACCTTAGATACATTTGCTAAGGGTGCTTTTTGTTATCACTGGCATAACCGTTGGTATAATCCTGTAGAAAAAATGAGTTGTTTTGATCAATTGGCTAAAGACCTTATAAAAAAATTACAATAATATTTTGTTATACCTTGATATGAAACTATTCTTCTAAATTTTTCATATTAATATAAATTTGGGTATTTTATAAATTTTTTCTAAATGATTCAAATGTCATAATCCACTTTTTACTTTCCATTTCTTCCCTTCTCCTT
>Ga0181358_1000599_pt1 | contig 16028 bp, 24 predicted proteins | sample Fa13VDMM110SD_FD_130096 | JGI IMG/M metagenome (GOLD analysis project Ga0181358, IMG submission 130096) | Freshwater viral communities from Lake Michigan, USA - Fa13.VD.MM110.S.D | ecosystem: Environmental > Aquatic > Freshwater > Lake | place: USA: Michigan | collected 2013-09-24 | reverse complement strand
ATCTTTGTCATCAACTGAGTACGCAGCTACCACTAGAGCAAAACGTGCAGGTAAGGCAGCGGGCAAACAGTTTGTGGCGCAACCCAAAACCATAGCAAAGAAAACAGCAGGTTTTAGATAATGTCTACTTCGGGAATTGCTACTTTCAACCTTGACCTCACGGAGATCGTGGAGGAAGCGTTTGAACGTGCTGGTTCCGAAATGCGTACGGGTTATGATTTGCGCACCGCCCGCCGGTCATTGAACCTACTCTTTGCAGACTGGGCCAACCGTGGCGTCAACATGTGGACGTTCGATCAAGGGACTATTAATTTAGTTCCGGGTCAGAACACCTACCCACTACCAACTGACACAGTGGACTTGCTTGAACACGTAATACGTACAGGCGCAGGCAGTGCGTCCACCCAAGCTGACCTGACCATAACGCGCATTAGTGTTTCTACCTACGCCACCATCCCCAACAAGCTGCAACAAGCACGCCCTATTCAGGTTTGGATTCAACGTTTAGACGGGCAGACTTCGGCGGTGGGAACCACAATTAGTGCAACAATTACATCCACCGCTACGACAATTGCGGTGACTTCTGCCGCAAGCTTACCCTCTACCGGTTTTATCTTGATTGGTTCGGAAACCATTGGGTATGGCTACATATCAGGGAATACCCTAAGTAACTGCGTCCGGGGCCAGAACAACACGACTGCTGCGGCACACACTGCGGGAGACGGTGCGTACGTACAAAGCCTGCCCGCTATCACGGTGTGGCCTACCCCCGATAACTCCCAGACGTACCAGTTTATTTATTGGCGGTTGCGCCGTGTTAATGATGCTGGTGGTGGCGTGAACACTATGGACGTACCGTTTCGGTTCTTGCCGTGCATGGTGGCGGGGCTGGCCTACTACTTGGCGCTTAAAGTCCCCAATGGTGCGCAACGGTTAGATATATTAAAAGCTCAATATGATGAGGCTTGGCAGTTAGCGTCAGACGAAGACCGCGAGAAGGCATCCGTGCGGTTTGTGCCGCGTCAGGCCTATATAGGGGGCGGAGCTTGAAATGGGTAATAGGTTTGCATCAGGCAAGAACAGTATTGCCATGTGCGATAGGTGTGGCGCTAGTTTTAAATTAACCGAATTACGTAAAGAAATTATTAAGACAAAGACGTACAATTTGCTTGTATGCCGGTCTTGCTGGGATCCAGATCAACCGCAGTTGCAGCTTGGTATGTACCCAGTGGATGATCCGCAAGCGGTGCGTAATCCTCGTCACGACAGCACATATATAACGGCAGGGGTTAACAGTTCGGGTAACCTCACGGGAGGCTCAAGGGACATCCAGTGGGGCTGGTATCCGGTTGGTGGAGCAAGTCAGTTTGATGTAGCGTTAACTCCCAATTATTTGGTTGGAGTTACAAGTGTTGGTACAGTAACGGTAACGGTTTCATAGGAGTCAATGATGGACACGAAAAAAGTAAAGCAAATTGCGGATACCGAGGCCAAGAAAATGGTCAAGGGTCACGAAAGCCGCATGCATGCCAAAGGCATGAAAAAGGGTGGCCCTACCAGTGAAGACCGCATGCGCGTAGGGCGTAACCTGTCTCGTGCAGCTAACCAAAAAACGGGGTAAATCATGGCTTACAGTATGAAAAAAGGCGGCAAAGAAATTGGCTCTGCTGCTGTTTATGCACCGCCGCATAAGATGAACGGCAAGGCTTTGAAGATTTCTTCAAACCCCGGCAAGGATTCTGAACTATCTAGCACCAGCGACATGCGCATGAGTGTTGGCATGTATAACAACGGCCCCGACAAGACTACCAAGACCGACGGAATTAAAGTCCGAGGAACTGGTGCAGCTACCAAGGGCGTGATGGCAAGAGGCCCGATGGCATGACATACACTGAGCTTTCGGCGGCGATACAGACTTATACGGAAAATACCTTTCCGACGATTACCCTTGCGAACTCGTCTACTGTATCGTCTACGACTCAGATCAACCGCTTCATCCAGCAGGCGGAGCAGCGCATCTATAACACGGTGCAGTTCCCCTCGTTGCGTAAGAACGTGACGGGAACCATTACTGCCAGCAACAAATACCTGTCCTGCCCAGATGACTTCTTAGCCCCTTACTCGTTGGCTGTTTTCTCCGGCTCTGGCCCGTACACATTTCTGCTTAACAAAGATGTGAACTTCATGCGTGAGGCATATCCCACACCAACGGATACGGGAACACCAAAGTACTACGCTTTGTTTGGGCCTACGATTGCTAGTTCCGTAGTCACTAATGAGCTAAGTTTTATCCTTGGCCCAACCCCGGATGCCACTTATTCCGCAGAACTTCATTACTACTACTATCCTGAGTCAATCACTGTGGCTTCTAGCGGTCAAACGTGGTTAGGGGATAACTTTGACACGGTTTTACTTTACGGTTCGTTGGTAGAAGCCTACACCTTTATGAAGGGTGAGGCAGATTTGATAGCCCTGTATGACGGCAAGTACAAGGAAGCACTTATGCTGGCTAAACGTCTGGGTGATGGGATGGAGCGTCAGGATGCCTATCGTAGTGGTCAATATAGGCAGGCGGTTACATGAGCATTGTTCAGACCCAGACTACCAGCTTCAAGAAGGAGCTGTACACGGCTGTCCACAACTTGGCTACAGACACAATCAAGATTGCTCTGTACACCGCCAATGCGGATTTAAACGCAGATACTACCGTTTACAGCAATACCAATCCTTATGAAGTCTCAGGTACAGGCTACACGGCTGGCGGGGAGACTATGACTGGGGTTCAGATTAGTTCATCTGGCTATGTAGCTTATGTAAACTGGGATAACGTGTCTTGGACAGCGGCTTTGACTGCCCGGTGTGCTTTGATTTACAACGTCACGCAGGGTGATAAGTCAATTGCGGTACTGGACTTTGGGTCTGACAAAACATCGACCACCACGTTTACAATTACCATGCCCGCTAACACCTCAACTACGGCACTTATCAGGAGTTCAAATTGATCGTTACTACTACCAAAGGCGACATGGATGATTCCTTGCTGGAACACCGCGCCGGGGAAATTGAGAATGACAATGAGCTAACAACATGGGTAGAGTACTGGTTGGATGGTGAGTTGGTTCACCGCTCGGCACATGTGACGTTGAAGAAAATACCTAATTTTGCTGTTGGCGTTACTGCTTCTTTTTAAGGAACTAAAATGGCAAACACGCAATCAATGGCTACATCGTTCCTCAGCGAACTGATGCTGGGCCAACACCAACTTGGCGTTTCTACTATCGTTTCTCGCGGTAGCTTGACCGCTCCTACTACGGATACTCTAAAGGCTGCTTTGTACTTGGCCTCCGCTACGATCAATGCTTCTACAACCATTTATTCAGCTACTGGTGAAGTGTCTGGTGCAAACTATAGCGCAGGTGGGGTAACAGTAACTAATGCCACAGCCCCAACCTTTACCAATGCATCTGCAACGGCGGGCGTAGGATATTGGACTCCTTCGGCAAGCATTGTGTACACAAGCGTAACACTAACTACCTCGTTTGACTGTGTGTTGCTCTACAACTCAACGCAGAGTGATAAGGCTATCAGTGTTTACACCTTTACCGCGCAGACCATCACTTCTGGTACGCTGACGTTAACCATGCCTTCCAGTACCACTACGACTGCTTTGTTGCGTTTGGCAACAACCTAAGCGGAGGCGGCGAAGGCCGTAGGCCATGTTTGGTATAACCCCTTTCTCTGGAGCGCCGTTCTCAGCGTTGGGGGGAACTAACGTCACATTGGCGTTAACGGGAGTTCAGGCAACGGGGAATGCGGGTACTGTAAGTGTAGATATATCCCTTGCGCTGACTGGAGTTCAGGCGGTTGGATTAGTTGGAACAATTACTACATCCCAAGCAGTTTCTATTGCCCTTACCGGGCTTGAAGCAACAGGCGGAGTTGGCAGTGTAGGTATAGATATATCGTTGGCGCTGTCTGGGGTGCAGGCAGTGGGTGCTGTGGGGATAATTATTCCGGTAAGTTGGGTCATAATAGACAACAATCAAACAGCAAACTGGCAAAATATAGCTAATGTGCAATCCCCCAGTTGGTCTACAATCCCAAACAATCAGACCACAAGTTGGGTGTTGATTGACACTCCACCATAGAGGCATAAATGGCTCTTGTACTAGCAGATCGGGTTAAAGAAACTACCGCTACAACGGGTACGGGTACTGTCACGCTTCTTGGAGCCTCAACGGGGTTTCAGTCGTTTTCTGCGGTGGGTAATGCCAATACAACGTATTACACAATTGCAGGCCAGTCTGGCTCTGAGTGGGAAGTTGGCATTGGGACGTATACATCCTCTGGCACAACTTTATCCCGTGATACAGTCTTATCCTCCAGCAACGGCGGGTCGCTTGTTACATTTTCTTCTGGTACAAAGGATGTTTTTGTTACTTATCCGTCAGGACGAGCTATTACTGGCGGTGAAGGGTATGTAGAAAATGATGCCTCAATTGATGTAAGTTCAACTATTAGTACGGGTAGAAATGCCTTTAGTGCAGGCCCAATATCGGTGGCTAGTGGAATAACTGTAACAGTACCTACTGGTTCGGTCTGGACAGTCGTTTAGTAAAGGTTACAACATGACAGTCAATTACACTACTAATCTATCCCTTGGCCTGCCGGTCACCGGGACGGAATCAGGCACTTGGGGCGATGATGTAAACAACGCCCTCACCGCTTACTTGGACATTGCCATTGCGGGCGGCTTGGCTGTCACAATAACCACGGCAGACGTTACTTTAGCTAACACGCAAGGAACTAGCGCAGGTACAGGCATAACCACACTTTCGGGGCAGTACGCTATCCTGAACCTTAGCGGGGCAATGACCGCAGCCAGAAACCTAATCCTCCCTAGCAGCAGCAAGTCGTATATCATCAACAATAACTGTACAGGTGGATTTCTCCTAACGGTTAAGGGCGCAGCCACTACAGGCGTTACCATGATTAACGGAGAAAAATCCGTATTGTTCTGGAGCGGCACTGACTACGTTAAGGCGACTACAAGTGGCGGCGCAACAGGCGGTGGATCAGATCAGATTTTTATCCAAAACGGACAGACCGTAACAGTAAACTACACCATCAGCACTGGCTACAACGCTGGTTCGTTTGGGCCTATTTCTATCAACAGTGGAATTACGGTAACGGTTCCCACCGGCTCTAACTGGTATGTTATTTAAGGATCATCTATGAGCTTAGTACAAATCCAAGGCAACGCAAGCGGCACGGGTACGCTGACCATTGCCGCACCTAATACAAACACCAACAGGACGCTGACGCTGCCTGATGCAACCACCACCTTTGTGGGTACGGATGCAACGCAGACATTGACCAATAAGACCATCCAAGGCGGGGCAATTACCTCGGGTACGGCGGTAGCTTCTACTAGCGGTACGTCAATTGACTTTACAAGCATACCATCATGGGTTAAGCGGATTACTGTGATGTTAAGTGGCGTAAGCACAAGCGGTACATCTTTAATGCGGTTTCAATTAGGTATCTCAACAGGTGTAGAAACAACTAGTTATTTAGGAACGGCTGGACAATTGGGTGCTACTGTAAGTGCTGCGGCATCAACATCTGGTTTTGACAGTAATGGAGATAACAATGCAACGTTTTCTAGAAACGGGGCGCTTATTTTTTCTTTGCTCGGCTCAAATACATGGACATTGACAGGCTCTTACAACATTGGTGCGGCTCAAAACTTTATGTATTTTTTGACTGGCGCTAAAACGCTTGGCGGCACACTTGACCGCGTACGCATCACCACAGTCAACGGCACAGATACCTTTGATGCCGGTTCAATCAACATTTTGTACGAGGGTTAATCATGCCTACACGAATCGAAGTCAATTGCGAAACCGGCGAAGTCAAAGAGATTGAGTTGGAAGGCGAGGAACTCGCTGCATACGAGGCATCATTGGCTGCACAGGCCGCTGAAGGACAACCACAATGACCATCTCAATCTCCGGCACAACGGGCATAACCCTAGCTGGGCAGTTTGACTCTGCCAGCACCTTTGGGTTTCGCAACAGAATCATTAATGGCTTGATGGCTATTGACCAGCGTAATGCAGCAGCCTCGCAAACATTTACCGCTGCGGCGGCTCTAGCATATTCCGTTGACCGCTGGTATGGGTTTTGCACAGGCGCAAACGTCACGGGTCAGCAAGTGGCTGGCTCAACTACACCATCTGTTACTCAGTTTAGGTACAGGTTCACAGGTGCAGCATCAGTCGCTACAGTAGGTTTTGGTCAACGTATTGAGCAGAAAAACTCTTACGATTTGGCGGGTTCTACTTGTACTCTGTCCGCAGACTTGGCTATATCGGCAACGCTCACGACTGTGACTTGGACAGCAAGCTATGCAACGACAACAGCGGACACGTTTGGCACATTGGCAAGCCCTACTGTGACCCAGATTGCTACTGGCACATTCACCGTCAGCGCAACAGTTACTAACTTCTCTGCAAACATCAGTGTCCCTGCTGCCGCTACAACCGGCATACAGATTGTGTTTACGGTGGGCGCATTGACTGCGGGACTGACTTGGACAATTGGCAATGTGCAGTTTGAGAAAGGCTCAACAGCCACATCCTTTGACTACCGGCCTTTTGGAACGGAGTTGGCGCTGTGCCAGCGGTATTTTGTAAAAGATTTGCAAGACGGCAATCAGGCAACCTTTTTGATTGGGGTTATTGGTGCAGCAACAGTTGCAGACAGATGTGGTATGCGTTTTCCTGTAAGTATGCGTACAACCCCAACTGCGGCAATAGGTGGCACAACAAATCCAAGAATTTATGATGGTACAGCCGCACCATTTATAACATCAATTTCAGTAAATCTTTCATCTTCTTTTGGTGCTTCTTTGGGATTAACTGCAAGTACTGGCGGGTTAACTGTTGGCCGCGCTGCAACTATTATAGATGGAACAGCTTCATTTATTACTTATTCTTCGGAGTTATAAAATGTACCAACTGCAAAAAGATAAGCTAGACAATAAAGTTGTTTCTGTTTTAAAAATAGCAGACGGCGCATCTATCCCCCTTGACCCCGCCAACACCGACTACCAGCAGTACCTTGAGTGGCTTGCTGAAGGCAACACACCCGCAGAGGAATAAATCATGACCATCACGATCAACGGCTCAGGAACTATTACAGGGGCGAATACGCTCACAAACACCAACATAGTTACATCCGAAGCAGCCACAGACTTAACGCTACAAAGCGCAGGCACAACAGTATTAACTCTATCGACTGCGGGTGGTGTGTCTATTGTTAGAACATCTGTAACATCCCCTGCTGCTGGTGACGGCAATGTGTTTAGCGGGACTTATACGCCTACACTGACAAATACTACAAATATTGCGTCATCGACTCCTTCAGCTTGTCAATACTTGAGAGTTGGAGATGTAGTGACGGTATCGGGTCAAGTAACTATTGATCCGACTACTGCGGGTGCTTGCAATATGAAAATGACTTTACCTGTAGCAAGCAATTTTGGATCAAGCAGACAAGCAGGGGGAACATTTGCAACCGTCACAAGCGGTCAAGCGGATCAAGGTGCAATTATTGGTGATGCAACTGGCGATCAGTTTGAATTTAGATTTACTGCTGTTAACGTGGCAAGCGCAATTTATGCGTTCAATGTAACTTATCAGGTGATCTAATCATGGTTGAATCAATTACATTTAACACAGACGATAACAAAATTACCGTTACGCTCGTTGACGAGACAACCAAAGAGTACACACAAGCAGACAAAGAGCAATACTTGTCTGACTACCCTGACCGTGCTGCTGATGTAACTGCAATGGGCTGGTAATATGAACCGAACAGCAAGCCCTAATCACATCCCTCACTGACCGCATTGCGGCGCTGGAAGCTAGGTAACCCCTATGTATGCGCTGGATCGTGCTTGCATTGATGCTGGTCACACCACCAGCGCCAGTTAAGTATATATGCGTCAGGTGGTACTGGACGGGGGACGTATTTGAACGTAAGGTTTACTGCTTAGAGTGGAAAAAGGTGGACAAGTGAATGCTCGATCCGATTTCTATTACGGTGGCGATAGCTACGGCTCAAGCCGTGGTGGATCAGATCAAGAAAGCAGTTGCGCTAGGCAAGGATGTAAAGTCTTTGTATGGTCAGTTCAGCAGCTTTTACTCGGCGGCAGATCAGGTTCACACCGCCTCCGCCAAGGCACGAATAGCAAGTATTCAGAAGAACGATTCGCAGATAAACGCAGAAGCCCTAAAGATAGCCTTTGCGTCTAAGGCACTACGAGATGATGAGCGGTACATAAAGGACTTGTTGTTTATGACCGGCAATGCGCCAGTTTGGGAAGAGATGATGGCAGAGCGGGTGCGAATGCACAAGGAGCGTTCTGAAATGGAAAGGGTAATGGCAGAGCAGAAACAAAAGGACAAGGAAGCGGCGGGAGATGCCTTTATGAACTTCTTGCTTTTTATTGCTGCTATTGCGATGATTGTGCCGATAGGTAGTCTGGCTTGGGAATTCTTGATTAAGAGGGGTTGATATGTTAGATTTACTAGGTGGTGGTATTTTTGGCTCCCTGCTTGGGGGCTTATTCCGACTTGCTCCTGAAGTCTTGAAATGGATGGACAAGAAGAACGAGCGAAGCCATGAGTTAAAGATGTTTGAGCAGCAATGCCAACTGGAAACTTTGCGGGGAAATCAGAAACTAGCTGAAATTGGGGCGCAGCGCGAGGCCACGGTAGACGCTGGCGTAATGGATGCGTTTAACTCTGCCGTTGAGCAACAGACGGAGATGGTCAAGGAAGCAGGCGGCTGGGCCGCAAGCCTGTCCGCATCTGTTCGTCCGGTGGCAACGTACTGGATTTTGTTTCTGTGGAGCTTTGCCCATGTCTGGTTTGCATGGACTGCTTGGTCTACGGGTGCGCCACCAGAGGCGGTGTTTAAACTTATCATGTCCGCCGACTTTGCCGCGCTGGTATCGGGCACTTTGAACTACTGGTTCCTCGACAGAACATTGGCAAAGCGTGGGCTATGAAGCTAGACATTGCCGCAGCACTGTGTAAACAGTTTGAGGGGTTTAGGGGTAAACCCTACCTCTGTCCTGCCGGTGTCCCAACGATTGGTTACGGCAGTACTTACTACGCCGATGGACGCAAGGTGGCGTTGACAGACCCGCCCATGTCTGAACCCGATGCATCTACGCTGTTGTTACAAGAACTCCACCACACCTACCTTCCCGGCGTTTTGCGGCACTGCCCGGTCTTACTGACCGATGAGAAAAAATGTAATGCAATCGTGGATTTCGCCTACAATTTAGGCACTGGGCGTTTGCAAACCAGCACCCTCAAGCGCAAGATAAACGCAGGTAGTTGGGAAGAGGCGAAGGAGCAGCTTTTGCTCTGGACAAAAGGTGGTGGACGAGTCTTGCCGGGGCTGGTTAAACGCAGAACTGCGGAATGTCGATTACTGGATTAACGTATGCCACTACAAAAACTTCAACTAAAAAGCGGCGTGAATAGAGAAAATACGCGCTACACCAATGAAGGTGGCTGGTATGAGTCCGACAAGGTGCGGTTTCGCCAAGGCACGCCAGAGAAGATAGGCGGCTGGTCGCGTATTTCAGCTAATACATTCTTTGGGGTATGTCGTTCCTTGTGGAACTGGATAACGCTGGGATCACAGAATCTGCTTGGGATTGGTACAAACTTAAAGTTCTACATTGAGAACGGTGGGGCGTACTACGACATTACCCCAATTAGCGCAGAACACACTCTGACCAACCCGTTCACCACAAACGGCACAACCACAGTCACTGTCGCGGATGCAACGGGCGGGTTTATCAGTGGCGACTATGTAATCTTTTACGGCGGCACTGCCGTGGGTGGGCAGCTTATTACCGGTGAATACCAGATTACCAATGTTATTTCCAACTCATACACCATCACAATCTCCGCAGCAGCTACTGCGGCTACTGGCGGCGGCACAGTTTTCGCCGTCTATCAAATCAATACCGGCCCTTCATACTCCATACCTCTGAACGGCTGGGGTGCAGGCACTTGGGGTTCGGGTACATGGGGTATTGGCACTTCCTCTACAGATACCATGCGTATCTGGAACCAGCTTAACTGGGGGGAAGATTTAGTTTATGGCCCCCGTGGATCGCCGTTGTATTACTGGGACGCAGCTATTGGATACCGCGAACCCAGTGTTACGTTAACCATAGCGTCCCCTTGCGTAGCTACTGTACTTGGGGTTACGTTAGCAAATGGTACTCCCCTTACCTTAACCACAACTGGAGCTTTACCAACTGGCTTAATACCGGGGGTAACGTACTACGTTACCAATTTCAGCAGTTCTACTTTTAATTTAGCAACATCTGCTACTTCAAGTGCAACGTTATCGGGTGTAGTTATTACGGGCATAGCAGGGCAATTTAGTTGCACCGCCGCAAGCGTTACTTTGGTGATTAATCAGGCGTTAGTAATCAGTGGAACTTACGGAGGCACAGGCTCTATTACGGGATATACCAACCCTACAACGTATTACATTGTTGCCACCAATGGTTCTACAACATTTACTTTATCTACTACTGTAGGTGGTTCTGGAGTCACAACCACCGCAGGAACGCCCACAGGTCTTACCTATACCCTATCAACAGCAGTTATTACTTCTGGAACACAGTCAGGAACACACGCCATTTCTGTGCGCGGTATGTTGTTGTCTTCTCTATCAGGGGCAGATGGGTACACGCCTTTATATCAAAACACATTTACCATATCAGATGCCAGCCGGTTTCTGCTTGTGTTTGGTACAAATGACTACGGCAGTGTGGTACTTGACCCAATGCTTATCCGCTGGTCAGATCAGGAGTCTTTGACCACATGGTATCCAGCAGTAACCAACCAAGCTGGCAGTGTTCGTCTTTCGCACGGCTCTGAAATTATTACTACCCTGCAAAGCCGCCAAGAGATTTTGGTGTGGACAGACTCAGCACTGTATTCGCTACAGTACCTTGGCCCACCTTATGTGTGGGGTACGCAACTCCTTGCCGACAATATATCTATTGCTGGCCCCAACGCAGCGGCTATAGCTTCTGGCGTTACCTATTGGATGGGTGTAGAAAAGTTCTATAAATATGATGGGCGGGTGCAGACCCTGCGCTGCGATTTACTCCGATACATCTACAGCGATATTAACGCCTCGCAGTATGACCAGATATTTGGCAGTACCAATGAGGGTTTTAACGAAGTCTGGTGGTTCTATTGCTCATCCTCCAGCCAAACTATTGATAGGTACGCTGTTTATAACTACACAGAAGACATCTGGCAGTATGGCTCAATGGCTCGTACAGCTTGGCTGGATACCGGGTTAAGAAACTTTCCACTTGCGGCTACTTACAGCTATAACATTGTTAATCATGAAGATGGTGTAGATGACAACGTATCTGGAACACCTGTAGCTATTGAAGCGTCCATTACCTCTTCCCAGTACGACATTGGGGACGGTCATAACTTTGCCTTTGTGTACCGCATGATCCCTGACCTGACGTTTCGTGGATCAACTTCGGGAACAACCCCGCAAGTCACCATGTACCTACAGGGTTTAAACAACTCAGGCTCTGGCATTACTCAGACGGGCAACGCCAATGTGGTGAACGGCGGGCCTGCACCTTCTGTAATTAACGTAGATGAGTTCACGGGTCAGCTTTACATCCGTGTCCGTGGGCGGCAGATGCAGATGAAGATCACCTCCAACACCCTTGGTACGCAGTGGCAGCTTGGCGCTCCTAGAATAGATTTGCGTCCTGACGGCAGAAGATAGATATGGCACAAAAAAATGTAGTCGCCCCCAGAATGCCTGCTGCAATAGGTAATGTGTATGACCCTGCGCTTATAAATCAGCTAACAAACGTACTAAGGTTGTACTTTAACCAGCTAGATAACGCAGGGCCAATGACAGCTAGTACACAAACAAACGGTACAGATATCATTGCTGGACTTAGCTTTTTCCCAACAGGAACGTCAACAACACCAAGCCTTCCAACTCAAGCAGATTTAGCCAATTTGCGGGTGGGCGATATATACTATGACACCACGGCTAGTAACGTTTTGAAAGTAAAAACATGAGCCTTCACACCCTTGCCAATCACATGTCCGCGCATGGACGCGGCCCCGACTCAACCCTTGTCCATATGTCTCCCCGTGAGGTGCAGGGACTACAAGCACTTGCTATGCGGCATGGTGGCTCTCTTACTATTAACCCCCAGACCGGACTACCTGAAGCGGGTATTTTGGAAAATCTGCTACCCGCCATTGCGGGCTTTGCTTTGAACGCATTTGCCCCCGGTATTGGCGGCGCGGTGGGTTCAGCTTTAGGGCTTACAGGCGGTATGGCATCTGCGGTTGGCACAGGCCTTATTGTTGGCGGCGTTACGGGACTGGCTTCCGGCAGTTTGGAAAAGGGTTTGATGGCTGGACTGGGCGGTTATGGTGGTGCAGGATTGGGTGCTTCTTTGGTTGGAGCAGGTTCCCCCAGCGTGGCTATGGATGCTGCATCAGGAGCAAGAGATGCGGGTATGAGCGCAGCAGCACAAGCAAGCCCCGCTGCCACAGCCGCTCGTTTACAGGCAGGCGCTAATACCGCTATGAGCGCTCCTTTTGATGCGCTTAAAAACAATGCAGTAAACATTGGGCTTGCTTCCGCACCGGTATTTATGGATTCTTTTGGTAAAACAGAAGAAGAAACGCCTGCGCCTAAACGACAGTCAGGGAATCTGTACATGTACAGGAAAGACCCAGCAACAGGACAGTCGTATGCGTATGAAACCTACTCTGGAGACGAAGTAAAAAATGCACCGCCAGTTCGTTTTGGTAATGCTGGTGGCGGCCTTATGCAGCACTATGACGCGGGTGGGACAGTGGAAAAGAAAAAGTTAGAGCCAGTTAAGTTTGGTGATGTTATAGAAGCAGTTGACGCAAGCGGTAAACCAATTACTCCTGCCACACAAACAACAATCAGCGACTCCCAAAGAGCGCAGGACTATTTGCTTGGCAAACCCGGAGCTGTTAATCCATTTTTGTTCTATTCTAAAACCCGCACAATGGAAGAAATAGCAGCAGATGCAAAAGCAGCCGCAGACGCAAAAGCAGCCGCAGATGCAAAAGCAGCTTTAAGCACAGCAGGTATTTCTGCGCTTACACCAGAGTTTGCAGGGCCGGGCGGCACTCGTGGTGGTGAGGAGAGGTCAGAGCCTAAATATGTCCCCGTAAGCCCATTAGCCTCTCCAGAGGAAGGAAGCCTTGGGTTTAGATTTTTAGACGCATACGGAAACATTCCAATTTTACCGCTTTCATCTCTGGCAAAATTAAAATCGCAAGATATGTTGACCGGGGAATTAAGACAAGCAGGAATTAATGCAGCGGCGGCTAAAGCAAGAGCAATACAAGGGTATGCCGAAGGAACCATGTTTGGCGCACCCCCAAGTAATTTTAAAACTTTTGCAGGCGCGGGCTATGGAACACCTGTATCTGAAGGGGGTTATGGAGTTACATCTGAAACCGGCGCAGGAATACCTGCCAACCCAATGAGTATTGATCCTGCTAGAGCGCAGGGCCAAACGTTAACCGGTCAAGATGGACGAGCACCACCAGCAGCATCATCGCCAGTAGGACAAACGCTTCCAGAAATAAATGCTAAAAGAGATGCCGAAAACTTAGCGTTTGGGAAAATACTTGCTGCTCGACAAGAAAAAATGGATCGAGAAAGCGGTTATACAGAAAAAAAACAAGATGCAGCAGTAAATGCTGTAGCTGCACAAGCCCAACAAGATGCCGCAGACAGAGCCGCACTGCAAGGTGAAAAGCAAGCCGCAGTAGAACGTGCTCTTGCTAATGAAATATCTGGAACTAGCGGTGGAGGGCGCGGTGGTGGCGATGCTGGTGGCGGAAGTAGTAATGCTAGTACAAATACTGGATCCTTTAGTGCTGGGTTTGGAAGCCAAGGACAACACGCTAACGATGGTGGCTTACTTGATTCCCGTTACGCCTACGGCGGCGGCATCACTGCACTGGCGCAGGGCGGCATGTATAACCTCGGCTCCTACTCTGATGGCGGCAGGCTGCTGCGTGGCCCCGGTGATGGGGTATCTGATGACATCCCCGCTACTATTGGACGCAACCAACCTGCCCGACTCGCAGACGGTGAATTTGTGGTTCCCGCACGGATTGTTTCAGAACTAGGTAATGGCTCCACAGAAGCTGGTGCGCGTAAGCTTTACGCCATGATGGACAGGGTACAGAAGGCCCGCTCCAAAACCGTGGGCAAAAACAAAGTAGCGGCAAACAGCCGCGCAGATAAATATCTTCCCGTCTAAGGAATAGATCATGGCTAATGACACGCTAACAACGACAAATATCCAAGGGTATCCGACGGATGTAATACAAAACTATTCCGAAAGCGCGATGGGTCGTGCGGCGGAACTTGCCGGTAGAAATTACCAAAGCTATGCAGACTACGCAAGGGCGCGGGGTTTAACAGGCGACCAAGTTGCCCAATTTACAGGGTTGCAGAACAAGGCGTTTACAGGCGTTGGAGATATTGGGCAAGACCCGTACTCAGTAGCAGCAGCACAGGGGTTGCAAAGCTTGGCGGGGTCGCGTTTTGATCAGGCGCAAGCTGACCAGTACATGTCGCCCTACATGCAAAGCGTGGTGGACATTCAAAAGCGTGAAGCACAGCGCCAATCCGGTATTCAAGGCACACAGCAACAAGCCCAAGCTGCGCAAGCCGGAGCATTTGGCGGGGGTAGGGATGCCATCATGCGGGCTGAACGGGAGCGCAATCTTGGGCAGCAGATGGGTGACATCCAGTCTATGGGTAGCCAAGCAGCCTTTCAGCAAGCACAACAACAGTACAACGCTGACCGAAACCGTATGGGGCAGAGCTACGCAACGCTGGGTTCACAAGGCCAGAATCTGTATGGGCAGACAACAGGCAATTTAAACATGCAAAACCTGTTTGGCACACAACAACAACAGCAAGGCCAGAACATGTTGGACGTTTCCCAGCAAAACTATGCTGCGGAGCAAAACTACCCGTACAAACAGCTTGGGTTTATGTCTGACGTAGTTAACCGACAACCCGTTGGTAATCTTGGCAGCACCGTTACGCAGCCCGCCCCCTCGCTACTAAGTCAGTTGGCAGGCGCAGGCACTGCGCTGTACGGGGCATCGCAAATGGGCAAAAAAACATACGCAGCGGGGGGAGCTATCTATGAGCAACCCGGCGCGGGCCTGAGTGACTTGGCAATGTATCAAATGAGCCGGGGGTAAAACATGGACATCGGTCAAATACAAGACGTAACGGACAGCCTAGCGCTGATGCCGGACGCAGCATTGCAGAAATATGCAATGATGAACAAGGACGATCCGTACATCATGTCCTTGGCTATGAGCGAGAACAACCGCCGCCAAAAACTTCGCGCCGCGCAGCAGGGACAGGCTGGGCAGATGCCCGCCCCCAAAGTGGTCGATCAGGCAATTGCGTCCATCAACCCGCCCCCAGCACCACCGCCACAGGCAATGCCGCCTCAGCAGGCCATGCCCCAAGCGCAGATGCAACTACCTGAAGACCAAGGCATCGCGCAGCTACCTGCACCCAATATGCAGGGTATGGCTGACGGCGGGATTGTGGGTTTTGATGAAGGCGGTACAACGTCTAGGTTTTCAGAATTCTTTAAAGATAGCCCAGAAGCTATTGCTAGAAGGAAGTTGTTTGAAGAGTCAAAGCGAAAAAACGAAGCCATGATGAAGGCTGAGCGGGATCGCCCCGGCTTGTTTGAACAAACGACACCTGAAAAAATAGCAAGCACTGAAGCCAAAGCTATTGAAGCGGGTCAAGCATATTTAGGGGCTTCTCGGGACACCCCCCAAACACCCGTAGTAAACCCCGCACCCGCCGTAAAACCCGCAGCACTGGCGTCCCCTT
>Ga0181358_1000598_pt1 | contig 16053 bp, 17 predicted proteins | sample Fa13VDMM110SD_FD_130096 | JGI IMG/M metagenome (GOLD analysis project Ga0181358, IMG submission 130096) | Freshwater viral communities from Lake Michigan, USA - Fa13.VD.MM110.S.D | ecosystem: Environmental > Aquatic > Freshwater > Lake | place: USA: Michigan | collected 2013-09-24 | reverse complement strand
ATTCAAGAGTACATTAAGTGTAAGCTTGATATTAACTATTTTGCTGAAAAATATTGTAGGATTAAAACAGAAGATGGTTCTGTTCAAAACATAAAATTGAGGGATTACCAAAGGAAAATTTTGGATCTTTACACAAAAAATAGATTTAGTATTCTTTGTGGTTCAAGACAAATTGGTAAAACTGTGAATGCTGCCATTGCAATGCTTCACTTTATTACCTTCAATAATGATAAAAACATTATGATTGTAGCAAACATCAGAAGTACTACAATAGAAATCATTGATAAAATCAAGAATATTTATATTCAACTACCATTTTTCTTGAAGGTTGGTATAAAAAACTGGAATCAACAATCTATAACATTTGAGAATGGATGTAGGATTAAATCATCTGCTAGAAGTAAGACACCAGCTATTGGTTATACAATTGACTTTTTATATTTGGATGAGTTCGCTCACATCCCATCTAATATCATTGAACCTTATTATACTGCTGCTTTTCCAACAGTTTCGGCTATTGAGAACTCTAAGATTGTAATTACATCTACCCCAAATGGTATGAATTTATTTTATAGACTATTGAGTGATTCAGAAAGGCCTGATGGGGATCCTTTAAAGAATAACTATAAGGCAATGAGAGTTTATTGGTATCAAGTTGCTGGTAGATTTGTCACTTATTTTAAATTGAACAACCATAAGTTATATGAACATGGTTTAACTAAAGAATATGTTTTAGAAAAGGCTCAAGAAGAATTTGGTGAGATAACGAGAGTAGAGATGAAATATCATTCAGATTCTACTAAAGATGTTATTTATATTTATAATAACGATTTTTGTAGTGATCAGATGGCCAAATCTTTTAATTTTCTTAATAATGATGGAAAGGAGATTTCAATTTATAATATTTCTGATGTGACAACTTGGAAGGAAGAGGCTATTAAGGATATTGGTGGTGAAGATGCTTTTAATCAAGAGTATGGTTTGAGGTTTGTAAACGCAACGAGGTCTTTGTTGAGTGAGCATGTGATTGAGGGTTTGTTAAATAGTAAGAAAAATTACTCTTATGAGAAAATTGATGAGTTTGATAATAAATTAAAATTTTCTTATGATGAATTGGTTTGGGTAAATGACCCATCTGTATTTACTCCAATAGAAAGAAAATCAATAAGAGGTGTAATTTCTGTGGATATATCAGAGGGATTGGGTCAAGATTACTCTGTAATAAACATTTTTAAGATATCTCCAAAATCAGACCAAATAATTGAAAATCAAAATAGCTATTACACAAATTTAAGTGATTTCTTTTGTTTGGAACAGATTGGTATTTATAGGTCCAACCATGTTTCTGTTAGGCAATTGACTGAGTTATTTTATGTTTTACTATTTGATTATTTTGACTATGAGAACTTTAAGGTAGTTTTAGAACTTAATAATTATGGTAATGAGTTCCTAGCCCATTTACCAGGACTTTTTAATGGTAATAATAATTATGGATCAACTGTCTTTTTCAGATATAAACACAGAGTTGATTCAACCGAAGAAAAGGTTGGTATAAAAATAGGTGATAATAAGAATATGTTGGTAAAAGATTACCAGGATAATATGGACAAGAAGAATTTTATAATAACAAATGAGGATAATATTAGAGAAATAACCACATTTGTTAAACACATAACAAGTTCGGGCAACATAAGGTATGCTGCTGATATGGGACACGATGATACAGTAATGACTCTTGTTAACTTATCGAGTGTTTTCTCTAAGTATGAGTTTAGAGAAATCGTTGAAGATTACGCTTCTAAAATAGTTGACCCTATCAAATTATCCCAATATAGAAATATGTTGGGAAAGGTTGAATATGTAGAGGGGGTTGACTATCAGGCTTTACTGAATGTCAATAGGAGGAGAAGAATGTATAACGATATGATAACGAGGTCAACAAAAAACTTATGGTAATTTTTTGATAAGATCTTCGATTTTTCTATCTTTTTTACTTGGTGTGAAGATAGAAAACCAATTATTTTTCTTCAAACCCTTTTGGGTTTTCTTGGTTTCATTTAATAGTTGATCGAGAATTTCTAAATTTTTCATATTTTTAAGCGATTTCCATTGTTACAGTTAAACCATTTGATTTTAATTTTTCATACATTTTTTGTATCGTTTCATGATCTCCACGCTTCACATCACATTTCCCTCTGAAATGTACTATATGGGCGCATTGTGAAGCTTGCTGAGGTTCGTGTCCACAATATTTCATTAGGCAGTTTATCACATGGTCAAAAGAATTATAATCATCATTGTGTAGGATTAGAATATATGGTTTACTTAGAATTTCTTCTACTTGTACACTGGTTTGTTCTCTAGTTATTGTTGACATATCTTATATATATTTATTTTTTGGTGGGGGATAATTCTATACAAATATATAAAAAAAAATTCAAAAAAAGTAAAATATATGAAAAATTTTTTAATAATAATTTTATGTATAACTATTTTGGGTGGTTTGGGTTTTCTTGGATATCAAATTTATAAAAACTTACCTGAAACTTCCAAATTGGAAAAAGATAATTTGCGTCTAAAAAGTGATATAGATAGAATAGAAGCTGAAAGAGATTCTTTGAAACCACTGATAGAAAAGATTAAATTACAAACAGATAGTTTGATTGGTGTAGATTCTATATACAGAAAAGAAATTATGAATTTAAAGATTAAAAATTCACAGCTAGAAGTTAGATTAACAAAATCTTTAGATAGCGTTAATAAATACAAGTTTATTTGGAAAAATAATGTGGGTAAATACAAAAATTTAAAAAAGAATCAAAAAAAACCATCTAATCAACAAACATTAGATTTCTTTAAAAACTATTAATTTTTATGAAAAAAATATTATTATCACTTATTTTGACTTTAATGTCTATAAATCTTTTTTCACAGAACTTACCACAATATTATATCGTTGGTAAAGATACTCTTGGTATCACTTTACCAATTGAAAAAGTAAAAAAAATCAAAAATGATTTGGAATTAAAGTTGATTCTTGAGAGTATGATGATTTCCTGTGACTCTACAATAAATAAATTTATTGTAGTTGTTGATGATTATGAAAGAAAAGTAATTTCTTTAAAAGCTACCATAACTAAATTAGATTCATCTGATGTGAATAAACAAAGGATTATTAATAGTCTTAAAAAAAGTTTAGAATTAGAAGAAAGAAACAGAAAATTATGTGAAAAATCATCTTTGAAAAAAGACACGGTTATCACAAATTCTGATAAAATAATAAAAAATGTTAAAACTGAAAGGAATTGGGCGTATGTAGGTACAGCTACTTTCCTAATTACAACTATTTTATTATTACTATTTCATTGAAAAATGATTTTTGGATTATAATATATAAATTAATATTTTAAAAAATTACTAAGATAAGATGAATCACATCAGAAAATTTCAATCCTTTAGAAAAGGTAAAAGAAGAGAAGAAATCATTAAGGAAGCTGTTTTCCAAGTAAATGATATTTATAAGGTTAAAACCACTATTGACATTCCACAGTCTTTGATTAACGCTTATGTTAAGAAAGTAAAGGATAATACTGGTAAAAATCTTAGACAGTTCTTTGGTGATATGGATATTGCTGAGGAAATAGTGAAATTTGTAGCACAATCTGGATTAGATGCTGATAAACTCTCAGCAACTGCTTTAGTTGGTGGCGCGCAAGGACAGGCACAAGGTCAAGGACAGGCTCAGCCACAAGCTCAGACTCAACCACAAGCTCAGGGACAAGGTCAGGTACAAGTTCAAACACAAGGCCAAGGTCAGGATGACTTCGAAGAAGTACAAGGTCAAGGCCAAGGACAGGCTCAGGGTCAAGGACAGACACAAGGCCAAGGTCAGGATGACTTCGAAGAAGTACAAGGTCAAGGCCAAGGACAGGCACAAGGCCAAGGACAGGCACAAGGCCAAGGACAGGCACAAGGCCAAGGACAGGCACAAGGCCAAGGACAGGCTCAAGGTCAAGGACAGGCTCAAGGTCAAGCTGAGGAAGAAGAAGAGGATGAAGAAGAATTACCTGATTAATATTAAAAAACTTTTTAAAAACACCGAGTAATCGGTGTTTTTTTTTATTCATTATAATATATAGTATATGCAATATTTAAGGCTTTTTGAAAATTTTCAAGATGACATTTTAATAGTAGTTGACGTTCAAAAATCATTCAGAAAATTTTTCACTGAAATGTATCTGAATGAATTAAAAAAATATTGTCAAAACTTTTCAAAAGTATATCAAATCTGGGATAACCATGTCGATGGTAAGAATGTTGATAAAGATTATTTATTTGATGAAACCCCAGATATACCTGTACATAGTGATCTTTATAACTTCCCAAATCAAAAGGACATTATAGAAAAAAGGTATAACTATGATGTGGATGTTGATTTCTACAAAAAGATTTTGGATAAAGAAACTTATGACCTATTAAAATCTAAAGAGGATTCCGATGATTTAAAAAAAGGAGATTTATTCAAGACAAAAGAAGGTACCGCTATAGTCTACATCGGTAATAATCATAAATGGTTTCAGATACCTAAAAAATTGTTTAACTTATTTGAAGAGTTAAGTGGTAAGAATGTTACTATAGTTGGTGGCGCTGATTCGGAGTGTTTATCCGATGTGTTTATTTCTGCCGAGTCTATGGGTATAAATATTAAAAGAAACTGGAAATTTATTTATACGGCCACTAGTTGTCCGATTTAAGCGGACCTACCGATTTGTGCTACGATATCGTAATCGGCGATTGTTAAGTTAATAAACATCATATCTTGGAATCTCTCTGGGTCTTGTACGAATACAATTTGTAGATTATAAGAAGAACCTAACATTTCTGGTATATAAGTTTCTATTTGTTCTTGTATTTTACCTTTAACATAATCTTCTGAAACTCTAAATTCAAATAGAATTTCTTCAAGATTTGCACCAAAATCGGGATCTCCTAATACTTCACCTTTATTGGTGAATATAACCATTTGGTATTTTTGTACAATAACTCTAATAAGTTCATCCTCAATTAATTCTGTTGAGTCATACTTTGGTTGACCTTGGTATAAAATATAGAAGTCGGTAAAATCAAATGCCATAAATTATATATTAAAATAGGTCTCTTATTTTACCCAATACTGTCATTCCCAAAATTATTGGATCTGTATTGGTTTCTAAAAGGTGGGTATTTTCGGAAATTATGTAATTTACTTGAAATAATTTTTCAATATTTGTTCTCTTTTCACTTAGTGAGTATTCTATAAAGGGTCTACCAAATAAATTTAATAGTTCATCTATTTTTTCTGGTCCAAAATTAGTCATGAGAAAATGATAAATATCCTCATAAGTTTTTGATTTATCATAAATCAGTGAATATGTATCATTTTTTAGTTTAATATTTGTGGTTGATGATGAAATTAAAGAACCAGTTAGTCTATAACTATCTAACTCAATTAGTATTGATCTAAAATCTGGAAATTTTTTATTAATTATTTTTACAAGTTCTTCCTTACTAACTTCAAATCCTTCCTTTGGACAAATTTGATTTTGTATTTTCTTATAGATTTCTTGTTTTAAATATTTTTCCTCTTCTACTGATTGACAATCAAAATTTACTTCTATGAGTCTAGATCTGATTCCAGCTGAGACTTTATTAATATGATTGGTGGTAAAGATAAATCTAACATTTTTTCTTGAGAACTCTTCAATATAAGCTTTTAGAGCATCTTGATATTGAATTGATGTTCTTTCAAACTCATCTAAGAAAACATATTTAGTCTCATCTCTATCAATATCTTTTTCTAAGTCAAATCCCATGTAAACTTTAGAACAGAAATCATCAATCTTACTTCTTAGTGTATCAATTGATGTATAAAATGAACTGTTTATTTCTAAGAGTGGTTTATCCTTTGTGTATTTACCAATTAGGATTCTAGATAGTGTGGTCTTACCAGTACCAAAGTGTCCATGTAGAATAACATTGTTATTTAAACCATTTTCAAATATTTTCCTAATTCTGGGTAATAGAATTATATCTTCTAAATTTTTTGGTCTCCATCTCTCAGATAATAGTAAATTTTTCATAAGTCATGTTTATAAAAAAGTAATCAACCAAAGTTTTTAAGAACCATTATTATATTAATATATACCTTCATGATTGGAGAAAGATTTAATTTTGAAGATGTATTTTTTAGAGATTTAACTGTTTGTGTACTGGATACTCTTGAGGGAGAAATTAGGTGGGTTAATAAGTTTAGTTCCGGTGATAGAGTTGTCAATGTTCCATTTTATTATTCTATGACTGGTGATGAGAGATTTTTATTAGATTCTTTTACTGATGACGTTGTTTCTAATAGTAGATATGTAGATTTAAACACTGATATTATACCAAGGGGTCATTTAACTTTGACTAGTTATGAAATTAAGGGAGATGAATTTGCTAACCCAAATGTTTGGTTGAAAATGGTTGTTGAAAATAATGATGAGATAAGAAAAATTTTAACTAAAGTTAGAGCTATACCTATTACTGCAAAGTATGATTTAGTGATACATTTATCAAGTGAAATCGATACTTTCAAATGTAGTCAAGCAATAATGGACACTTTGTGGCTTTATAGATTTATGTATTTTGAACATAACTTTCTGAACATAGATGCTGTAATGCAAATACCAGACTCTAATAACATTGAAATTAATAGAGAAAAAAACTTGACATCGGATAACACTATAAAATTAACTGTATCATTTGATGTTCAAACATATTATCCAGCATTCAGAAAACCAAAATTACCAGATATTTTACCATATACTGTAGTCTCATCTGATTATTCAAGCCAAAGTTTAGGTGTCAAGATAGATTTAAAGAATTCGACAAATGAAATAATTTTCTCAGAATCTCATTTTATAACAACTTCTTCAGATGGTAGTATGGTAATTCCAATAGGTGCTGGTGGGAATATCAAAGGAAAATATTTAGGATTGGATTTAAAAAGTAGTGAATTAAAAATTGATGTATATGTTGATCCAAATAGAGAAGATAATTATGAAAAAATTATCTCTGAGGATAATTTATTAGTAACTTCTTCTGGTGATGATCTGAATAGAATTTCATCTAATGCTTATTCAGTGCCAGATTCTGGTGGTGATTTTAGAGATATTATCATATATCCCAAGAAAACAAGATGGTATAACAATATGGTTGAATTGAAAAATAGTGGTAAAACTACAACAAAAACTCCATATAGTAGTCAGGACTTGAATAATCAAAAAAAGATATAGATTAAAAGATTTATATATACTTTAATGAATATTAGAAAATGAAAAAATGTGGTTTTTGAAACTAATATATAATAAATAAAACTAAAAAATAATAATTGTTATTATGAAGAATCTCAAATTAGAGTTATTCAACTTTAGAAAAAACCTATCAGTTGAAGATGTTCAAGTTTCATCTATCTTAGAAGGTCACGTAAATGCTTGCAATAACCTTTCAGAAAAACAAGTTATATTGTCTTTAAATGAACAATTGAAGCAATATACTTTCGATAAATCAGTAAAAACTTTGCTTGAGTCATTGAATGATGATGTTAAGGAGTATCAACTTTTATATGAATTAAAGCATTTATATAATGTTTTGGATAGTAAAAATCAAGGTGAATTATACAGACAACCTATCAATGTACTTTTACAAACAATTAATTTAGATACAGATCAAGACAGAATGTCTAAGATTTTGAATGAATTAGCTGTTTATGACTGGGTTCCTGAAATCAAATTATTTGTTCACAACTTGGTTAAATCACCTGAGAAAAAGACTAATTTATTGTCTGGTGGTAAGGGTGAGTCTATCTATACTATTGTTGAGCAAGTTGAAGATGGATATATTTGTTTAGTTAGAGATTCTTGGTTTATTTTAACTGAAAATAATATTGAAAAAACTTTATTAGAAAACCATGTTTCTGATCAAGAAAAATTAAGATCTTTAAGAAATCTTGAAATCGGTATGAGATTTGCATCTCTTACAGATGACAGAATAAACTTCAGAGTTTCTGAGAATTTGACTATTGGTCTTTCTACTAATAAGAAAGGTATTATTTACATCAATGATGACGCTATGAACAAAGAAACTACACTAGAAAGTTTATTTGCTTCCCCAATCATTCCTATCGTAAATAAGAATTTTTATCCAATTTTACTTGAGACTTCACATAATTTAAATAAATTTGTTGAAATGGATGTAGTTAAGAGAGTTTCTAACTTGATTAATCCACATTTAGAAGTTTTTGCATTCAACTATAAAAATGCAATCTATTTATATAGATGTGATGAAAGATATGGCCATTCGTTCTTTAAATATGAATCAGCTCTTGAGTTAGTAAATGAAGTAAGAAATGAATTGAATTATGACTTAACATATTTCTATGAGAATAATCTAAGTAAAGAATTAATCACTAAGAGAAAATTAGAAGATAAAGAAAGAGAAATCACATTGAAATTGGAAGACGTTGAATTAAACATTGGTAAAATTGAAGGATCTATTCAAATGATTGGTGAGTCAAACTCTTTATCAATTGCCCTTGGTAATTTGAAAAAGAGAAGAGATGCTTTAGAAGAGGAAATCTTAGCTATTAGAGAGTTACAATATAAAGAAAGAGAAAGAGAAAGAATTTAATATGATAAAAACCTCCAGAAATGGAGGTTTTTTTTTCTTTACACCAAACCTTTCATGATGTTCATATATAACATGAAAGGTTTTAAATCCATTTGTGGATTAAAAAATAATTCTACGGCTATTTACTTACATAATAAAGACCTTTATATAGAGATTATTGTCTCCAAGGCTCAAGGGAAATTAACAAAAAACTGCAAATTGATGTTGGAAGTTCTTGCTAAAAGAACTATCAAAAAAATGAGATACTACAATAATGACGATAGAATGGATTGTTATCAATCTGGGTTATTAGATATGTTCTCAAACTGGCATAACTTCAATGAAGAAAAGTCTGATAATGCTTTTGCTTACTTCACTGAGATCTTCAAGAGAGGTCTAGCAAAAGGATTTAATGAACTCTATAAGAAGAAAGGTGATAGTGACCACCAGATTAGATTGATCTCAATAGAGTCATCTAATGATGGAATGGGGTTACATTCCATTTAATGAGTGTGGGCCCTGTTGGATTCGAACCAACTACCTACGGTTTATGAGACCGTTGCTCTAGACCGATTGAGCTAAGAGCCCGAATTAGACAGTGTATCTGTCCAAATGAGAATACAAATATATTAGAATTTTTTGATATTGTTCTAATATTTTTGAAAAAAACTTTAGGTAATTTTTATCATAAACTTCATATGTCTACAATATTTTATTTACTTTCAATACTTTTCATTTGGGTAGAGATTTTCCAAATGAGGAATAGAATGAGAATTGATTATATTGAAGTTCAGTCATTAAATCCAAAGAGATGGATCTTCTTTTACATCTCTAAGATTGCTTATTACTTTTGGATCGTTTTAGGTCTTTTTACTGATAATCCTCATTTATTTTCGATATTGATTATCTTAGGATTATTAAAGTTCTTCATTGTTAAGACCAAAAAAGATTTTTGGATAAACCTATATGATTTAATATCTTGTGTATTGAGTATAATAATTCTCCTAGGGTTTACGTTTTTAGGTGTTGTTCTGTTATTATAATAAATTCAAATCCTTTTCTTTCACAATATTCAATCATAGCTTTCCACTTACTTAAATTTTTATTATACATTTTAAGTGCGTATTCAAAGTTTTTAAGTTGTTTTGATGTTGGTTTATCTTGTAGTTTTGGTTGAATTGTTTCTGAATGTGGTTTAACCTCAGCTACCACTCTTGAAATTGAACCATCTGATCTTCTGAGTTCGTAATAAAAATCTGGATAATAATTATGTTCTGATGTTTTAAATTCTTGTTTTTCTGATACCCATTCTGTTTTTGAATAAGGTACTCTAAGATGTTCAGCTCCCCAGTTTATTATATTCTCATTCATATCCAAATAAATCATCATCTTCTGTTCTAACCCAGATCTATAATAAAGACCACCTTGTGAATTGAGTTTTACAACTTTATCTTTATTATTAGGGGTGTATAGGCCTTGTTTATATTTGTTTGATTGTCTTGGAGCACTATTAATCATATAGATTTTTGGATTTTTAATATATATTCTAAACTTCTTATCTTATGGGTGAATTATTAGAAAGGGTTAAGTTAAGTAATTTGGTTAATGGTGATGGAATTGCAGATGCTTATAAAAAAAATTCTTTATATTTCTACAATAAATATCAAAAATCAGATTTAGAGGTTCAGGCAATTCCTTTGTCTAAAATACAAGCTGGTAGGTTTTATTTTTTTCATTATCTGGATGATTCTAATTGGATGAAATATTCTCCGGTCTTTGTTATTAGTGTTAAGAAATTTGAGAATCTTCAAATAGTAATGGCTATAAATTTCAATTTTGTTCCATTGGAAGTAAGGACCAGTGTCTTTGATAATATAATTATTGAACAAAATTTTGAAAAGGATATACCACTTAAAGTTGATTTTAATGGTGTTTATCAGAGGTTGAGGAGATATGGGTTTGAATATTCAATTGTTGAATATAATTTGGCACAAATTAAACTGTCTCATAAAATAGAAATGAGAACTGTTCCTAGGTTTTTATACGCTGGTCATCCAAAAAATAAGTATGATGCTAAAAAGTTATATGGTATTTGGAAAGCAAAAATAAAAGATAGGGATAAAAGGGATGCTGAGATGTCAAGTGCTTTAATAAAAGATTTCTTTGAGGCTTCCGATGAAATAACAAAAAATTATGATGTTTTGAGAGGTCATATGCAAAGGTTGCAAACCAGTCTTGAAAAATACGGCAGACAAAGTTAATATATAACACTATAATAATAAAATATTTATTTTTTTAATGGCTTCTTACAACCCACTTAATAATCAGAATCAAACTAATATATCTTCGTCTGTTGAAAATAAAGGTTTATTTAATAGACTTCTTAGGAATTTATCAAACTTTGGTATGCAGTATGATGATATGATTTTGAGAAACACTGTGGGTGTTGGTGTTAATGAAGATCCATATTCTCAAAAAAATAATTCAATGTATGATTTTTTCAGTCAGAAAGCAGTTGCTTCTGTTCTGAATAAAAAATCAATTCCTTATTTAGATAGATCGTATGCTGATAAGAGGAGAATTTTAAGAGAATATTCTATTAAGGATGAAATCAGAGACTTTATCTCATCAGTTTCCGATGAGGCTATTATTTATGGTACTGATAAAGATTTTTGTTCACCAGAGCCATTATCCAATGATTATCCACAAGATGTTAGAGATAAGTATCAAGAATATTTTGAAGTTATCTATAATAAGTTTGGATTTAATGATAACATAACAGCTTGGAATATGATGAGAGATTATCTTATTGATGGTTATGTAGCTATTGAAATTGTTTGGGATGATAAGAAAAAGAATGTTATTTATTTTAATAGACTTAGACCAGAAACTTTAGTTCCTGCTTATGAACCAGCAATTGGTAATCTATGGATTCAGTTTCCAGAAGATCCTCAATTAAGAAGGATATTTTTGGATTCTCAAATTGTATTCATATCTTATTCAACTCAAAATGATTTTGCTGAAACATCTTATGTAGAGGGATTAATTAAACCTTATAACCAATTAAAGATTTTGGAACAAACCAAAATCATGTTTAATATCATAAATGCTACAATTTATCAGAAGTTTACTATTCCCATCAAGGGTCTTCCTAGACAACGTGCTGAAGAACAGATTGGTCAATTGATCGCTGACTATTCAGAAGAGATTGAGTGGGATGATAGTTTAGGTACAGTTACAATTAATGGGAAAAAACATTTACCATATAATAAACAGATTTGGTTTCCAGAGGGGGATGCTGGTACACCAGCTATGGAGCTTGTTAGTCCAGAGGGTCATAACTTGAATGAGGACAATATGTTAACATGGTTTTTCAATGTACTGAAAAGAGCTTCTAAAATCCCTTTCCAAAGATTTGATAAAGAAAGTGGTGGTGGTACTGTATTTGATGATGCTGCTTCTATGACTAGAGATGAGGTTAAGTTCAATAACTTTATTAATAGATTAAGAGCTAACTATAAAGAATTGATTGTTAAACCACTTAGGTTACAGATGTGTATGGAGTTTCCTGAGTTAAAGGATGATGAGATTTTTTTGAATCAAGTTGATATTATTTTTGTTACAAATCAACTATTTGAAGAGTGGAAACAATTGGGTAATTTAGAAAAAAGATCTGGTATTTTGAGTACTTTACTAGGTATACAAACTGCTGATGGTAAACCATACTTCCACATAGATTATCTAATTGATAAGATTATGAAACTTAGTCAAGAAGAGAAAGAGGAAAATAAAGCCTATTGGATCAAAGCTGCTCAAGGTGGTGGGGCCGCTGCAGCTGGTGAGGGTGGTGCTGAAGCCGGTGGAATGGAAGGTGGTGCTGAGGCCGGTGGAATGGAGGCCGGTGGTGCTCAAGCCGCTCCAGAAGCAGGTGCTCAGGCAGCTCCAGAGGCAGGTGGTGCTCAGGCAGCTCCAGAAGGTGGTGATGCTGGTGGGGGTGGAGAATTTGAGTTCTAAACCTTATTCTTTCTTGCGAGAATTTCCTTTGATTTTGAAGGATTATCTACTCCAAACTTTTGGATCATTGTTTTCTCAATCCTTTTGCGTATTTCTTTACTTTGGATTGGATATTCAACTCCATAATTTTCTTTTAGAGTTGCTTTTCTTTTTGACTCTGAACATTTCCTACAAAAGTACTCGCCCCATCTATTATCATATTTAACATAGTTTTTAAATATAACTTCTTTTTGAACACCACAACCATCACATTTACATTCAATTTTGTAATGACTTCCCGTTGATAATAGTTCGATTGGGATTTCTAAAGTTTCTCCAATAGTCACGTCATATCCTAACTCCTCATAATATGAGTAGTTTGATTCATTTATCTTTATTAATATTTCTCTAGTTAGGATCATGCTCTATTATGTGTTATATCATAATCTAGGTCAAAAGTTCCTATACAATATCTATCTTCATTATTTTTATAATAAACTGGTCTGAGAATCATTAAATCATTATGTGCCAATCTCCATAGTTCTATATTGGCATAATAGTTATCTTCATCTATAGATATTGAATGTATAGTATGTGATATATATGAGGGTTCATTATCTCTGTAATGTGACTGAAAAGTACTTCCATATTTCTCATCCAATGGAATTGGTGATAATTTTTTAACTAAATTTGGTAGGGCATGGTCTTCATTTAATATATTATTAATAGAAAATTCTCTCTTAAAAACTTTGGAATTTTCAATCAAAAAATCAATAATTTCATTTAAAAAATCTTCATTTTTTGGAAAAATTTTAATCTTATGTAATTCCATGGTAATTTTTATATAACCCAATGTTTATAAAGTTTTCATTGGGTCCATAAAAAATCCTTCTTGAAAAAAATGTGGTTTTTTTAACTCTATATATACTATACTAAAAAAATAAATTGCGATAAATGAAACCAATACTAATCGTAGAAAACAATACAACTCCTTTAAGGGAGAATGTTCAAATTAGTGGTGGTAAGAAAGAGTATCTTTTAGGTGGTATTTTCACTGAATTTGGTGTAAAAAATAGAAACGAAAGAATCTATACTGCTGAAAAATTTATTCCTTGCTTACAAGAACTTAATGAGCGTATCAACACAATGGGTGTTGTTTATGGTGAGTTTGATCATCCAGATGTTTTTGATACATCACTTTCTAGAGCATCTCACATAATAAAGAGTGCTAGATATGTTAAGGAATCTAACAGAGTTGAAGGACAAATAAAATTACTCAATACATATTGGGGTAAGGAAGCTAAGTCCCTAGTTGAAGATAGTTGTCCAGTTTTTGTCTCTTCTAGAGCGGCTGGTATTACTGAGTCTGACGGAACTGTTACATTAAAAAAATTATTCACCTATGACATTGTAGCTGATCCAGGATTTGCATCTGCTAGAATGAGCTCTATTAATGAGTCATTAGGATTTAAAAAAGAAACTAACTTTAGGATATATGAAATGTCCGATGAGTCAAAAATAAACGATATATTCAATATGAACAAGAATGAATTCGTTACCAAGCAACAATTAACTGATTATTCTAAGTATCTTATCAATGAGATTTCTACTACTAAGAAACAAGTTAAATCTGCTATTAAGGTGGGTAACATTAATCCGAAGAAATTAGAGCAACTTCTTGAGTATTATGAAGAGCTCAATAAGACAAACACACAAATGGTTAAATATTTAGATTATTTAGCTGAGAAAGTACAAGTTGTTGTTAATGAAAACACAACACTTAGAAGTACTACTGACAAACTTATCTCTCACAATGATTATTTAGCTGAAAATTTAGAGAAGGCTATTAACTATTCTGAGTATGTTGCTGAAAACTTAGACAAGAATATTTCTTACTCTGAGTATTTAGCTGAAAACTTAGATAAGAACATTGCTTATTCTGAGTATATCGCTGAAAATCTTGACAAAAATATTTCTTATTCTGAGTATATCGCTGAAAATCTTGACAAAAATATTTCTTATTCTGAGTATTTAGCTGAGAATCTTGATAAGAACATTGCTTATTCTGAGTACATTGCTGAAAACTTAGATAAAGGTATTTCTTACACTGAATATTTAGCTGAAAACTTAGATAACTCAATTGCTTATTCTGAGTATTTGGCTGAGCATGTTGAAGGTAACATTGCTTATTCTGAGTATATCGCTGAGCATTTAGATGACAACATTGCTTATTCTGAGTACATTGCTGAAAATCTTGACAAAACAGTTTCTTATGCTGGTTTAATCGCTGAGAAATTAAATTCTGGTTCATTAAATGAATCAAAAAGATCTTCTAAGAAAGTAGTTCCTACATTAGAAGAAATGGGTTTTGAAGAAAATCCAATGGAAGAAGAAGATATGATGTCTTATGAAGAAGAAATGATGGGTAAAGAAGACGAAGAACTTCCACACTTAGTTGCTTCTGAGGATGAAATCAGATCTCAAGCTTGGTCAAATGAAGAAGAAGATACTTATTCTTTTGAATCTGGTGATGAAGACGAATCTCCTGAGGAAAAATACGAAAAGAATTCTGATACAGAATTATCTAAACAAATTGATAAATTAATACAAGAGGCTAAAAAACGTAAAGTTTCTGAAACAAGTGAAATGCATTTCTTGAAGTTTTTGAGCAAGCGTCAATCGGATAGTTTTTATAACTTAACGCTTGAAGAGCAAGAGCAAGTAAAACTTTATATGAACGAAAAAAGTTACTTTTCTCAAGGAGAAGTTCTTAAACACATTCAAGAAGCATTGTCAACACAAAATGAATCTCTAGAAGAGAGATTGATTAGATTGATGCCTGAAAACATTAAGCCAATCTGGTCCCAACTTAATGAATCTTCTAAGAAGTCCATTATGTCTCAAGCAAGATTATACCCTGATTTAACAACAGAGTCTAACATTGAGCATTTCTGGATGACTAGAAGTCTTAAGAAAAAAGAATCTGGTACTAAGAAACTAGTTTCGGTTGATCCTATCATTCAAGAAGATAGATTAAATGATACTGAAATGAAATCAATCTTAGAAAGATTCAAAAGCCTTTAATCTATAAAAAATCCAGGTTAGAAAATTTTAAGTTTTTTAAGGAGAATATATAGATAACAAAAAAAATTAAAAAAATATGTCACACATTAGAATTGACAAACAGAAAGCTCTTAAAAAGTGGGCTCCTGTTTTAGAAAACATGGGTGTTGCAGGCGAGGAAAGACTTGATTGGATGTCAGAATATGCTGAATTCCACTCAATCAATGAAAACGCTTATGTTAACGCTACTTTAGCTGGTATGGGCGCAGTTAGCTCACCACAACCATCAACATTCGCTGGTTATAATCAATT